>ERZ838399.562-NODE-562-length-43491-cov-6.029284_pt1 | contig 43491 bp, 49 predicted proteins | sample MGYA00519683_ERZ838399 | MGnify/ENA primary metagenome ERZ838399 (study PRJEB31850, sample SAMEA3708833) | human gut metagenome | biome: human gut; feature: human-associated habitat; material: faeces | place: China | collected 2014 ...
TTGCGCCGACCGGAACGGAGTGTAGAGTGCAGTGATTCTGAAAAGAAGATGTCAGTTTGCGCTGACCAGAAGCACGCACCAAGTCTCACGTGCGTTCGACTTGAATTTATTATTATCAGGGAGAGTTAGGAAAGATGCGGAAAGCAGGTATTTTAGAAGATCCGTATGAGGGAGATCAACCGTATATTTTTATCAGTTATTCACATATAGATCGGCCGGAAGTGATTAAGATCATACGACTGTTGCAGGGAAAGCGATATCGTGTATGGTACGATGAGGGTATTGATCCGGGAACAGAATGGGATGAAAATATAGCAGAACATATTGAAAAATGTGAATTTTTTCTGGCAATGATTTCCGCAAATTACATAAATTCATTGAATTGTAAGGATGAAATTAAATATGCGAGGGATCTGGGCAAATCTCAGACACTGGTATATTTAGAGGAAACGCAACTGCCAGGGGCAATGCGAATGCGGATGGGGCGTCTGCAGGCAGTCTACAAATCCGGCTATGACTCTGAGAAAGCATTTATCCGGAAATTATTGGAAGCAAAAGGGATTGAGCAGTGTTATGAAAAAGAAGATGAAATTCTGAAATGGATGAGAGAAGAATTTCATCTGGAGGAGCTCATAAATAATCTTGCAGATATAGAAAAATCAGAGGATGACTTGCTCGAAGATGACTGGAGACCGGTATGTTCTGCACTGAAATTGGAAAAAGAAGATGGCACGTATAGTATTGAGGTACGTTGTGCTATTCTGGATTGGGTAGAATACGATCAAAATCGATACCTGATTCTGATTCCGGAAGATGAAGAAAGTGAAGAACGGATGGAAATGGAATCAGGAGATGATGTATGTATTGTCAGAGCAGAAAAAAACGATCGTGGACAGTATCGATATTTCATGTTTGAGAATGATGAGACAGCGAATGCGGTTTTTGAATTGTTCAAAAACAAGAATAACGGCTTTTGTTTTGTGGATTTCGATCAGGATACCTGTGTGCGGAGGATTACAGATAAAACGCCGGAATTGAATGAGAAAGATGATTTGGATATAGAGGATGAATGGTATTATGAAGATGAAGATTATGGCGGGGGACTGAGGGGCAAGATTCAGAATCTGGTATCGCGGTCAGATCAAATGGTGTTAGAAGCAGTTCTGCTAGGTTTTTTATACGTGCTTGGGATTTGGGTGAATGCAGAAATTGTTTTCCGGATAGTAGGAGTGCCATCCGTACTATGGATTGGGATTATTATCATTTGTGGCACCTTTATGCTGCTATGGGTTGATGTCGGAAACATACAGGATGTCTTACCATTGCTGAAGAATAAAAAAACAGGCTGGCATCTATTAGGTTTTGCTGTCTGGCTCATGGTGATTATAGCAGTGGTTACGATTGCAGAGGTAATCATTTTTTCGATAGAATGAAGGACATCATATGATATAGCCTCCGGCAGGCGCACATTGTCCGGTGGACAATGGTTTTGCGCCGACCGAAACGGAGTGTAGACTTGCAGAGGTACGCAGTTGAAGTACGTCATGCAATTGCATGACGCGCACCTCGCAACGAGAATGCAGAGGCATTCTTGAACGCAAATGGCGGGTGAGTTCTATCTGAATGTTCAGACGGGAATTTGTATGCTGAGTACGAATAAATGATATTTGGAAAAAGACTCTGAATATGGAAGAAAGAAAAAAGTATTTTTTCGTATATTCCATATTCAGAGTCTTTTGTTTTAAAACATAATATCAGTGAAAAAATGCTGATTTTTACATTGATAATGTGAAAGTAAATGGATCCAGATCAATATCCCAGTTGTCGCTGGCTCCTTCCAGATAAAATTGAAATTCATTTGCATCTAATGCGTCAAAGCATAAAATTCCGGAGGAAGAAGCGCCCGGAAGAATATCGGAAGACAGTTCCGGATAGTCTGCAAGATAATTTCCGTAGGTTTGCTCGTACTGCTGTCCATCCTGTATCACTTTTGCGGAGGTGGTCCACAGATTTACCGTGTCAGAGGAATTGTTTGTAGCAGTTACATAAATTCGGGTTTCATCATCTGCAAACTCAACTTTTGTTACTTCTACATGAATTCCCTGCTGCTCGACTGCTACCGGTTCCAGAAAATCCCATGTAGTATGTGCTTTTCCAAAGGTATCAACATAGGAAGATTTTTCAATCTGTTCTGCTGTCAGTTTCGCCCATGTGGTGTCGACTCCCATTACCGTCTGTCCCGAATAAGCACCATCTACTTTGGCTACAACGCTGATGAAATCATCGTTGGAAATTGTGTCAGATACCAGCTCTTTCGGTACATATAATAAAACACTGTTGTTGTAATCGGTATCCGTATATACCTGATAAAAGTATTGAGTGTCACTTTCATCTGTCTGGAATACGATACCATAGAAAGTTACATATTTTCCTTTGCAGGCATCCGGATCCGATGTGACAGAAGAAATGTCTACTTCTTCTCGCTTTTGTTCTGCCTCAGATGAGGTGTTTGTTGCTGCATTGTTTGCAGAATCAGAACTGCTTCCGCAGGCGGTCATGGACAGGGACATTGTTCCAATCACCAGTAATGTTAATAATTTCTTTTTCATAATCTTCTTCTCCTCTTTTGTTTTTTCTATAACATTAAAACTAATGTAGTTAGACAAGAAAATTATAACAGATGTTAATGAAAAAAATGATGCTGTCAGCATCATTTTTTGTGATATGTATTAAGGAAGCTAAAAATTAGTGTTTATTTGCTGTTTATTATTCAAGAGGAGGCAATTCTGCCGCTGTCAGAAATTCATTGACCTCATAAGTTGTACGAACCTTTTCATTAATACAGATGATCAGTGCCATATCCTGCTTGTTGCGTGGATCTAATTCTGCTGCTTCGGCAAGGCGCAGGGCGCGGTTGGTTTCTGTCAGGCTCATTCCCATGGCAATGCAGATCGGGATCAGTTTGTATTTTCCGGGACGCTTTTTTGTACCGTTAAAAATCTGATTTCCATAGCTTGGTGTGATATTTGCGTCAATATAAATTTTTCGCGTTTCCAAATTCGGATGTTCTGCGATATAATAATTTAAGTAATCGGAGAGCGACTGAAAGGAATGGTGGGGTGTATACTGCTCCTGGAAGGCATGCAGTGCCTTAGGATTCAGTTTTATTTTTTTCAATTCCTGTAATAAATGCTCTGTACTTTCAATATCATAATCTGAATTCATAGTACAATTCTCCTGTTAGTGATATTTTATCTATTTAACAGTATACATAGTTATTAATTTAAATGCAAGAAAAAGGGGTTTTTATGACACTGGAAGAACATTATCGAATCTCATTTTATCAACCGGTCAGACAACTGGGGGATGAGGAACATATCTGGCTGACGCAGCATGCGGAAAATGGAAAATTTTATGTGCGAAAAGAACTAACGGATTATAATCGGGCAGTATATGAGCGCTTGCAGCAGTTAGACAGCAGCTGGTTTCCACATATTTGTGAAATCGCAGAAGAAGATGGAAAGCTGATCGTCATAGAGGAATATATCAGTGGTCAGACGCTGGAAGAATATATGGATCAGAGCCAGACATTGACAATGGCGCAGACGTTGTCTGTCATGCTGGATATATGTCAGGCTTTGAAACTGCTTCACGAACAGACACCGCCTGTCATTCATCGGGATATCAAACCGTCCAATATTATTTTGTCTGTGGATGGACTCTGGAAAGTGATTGACTTCAATACTGCACGCTATTATGATGCATCTGCGCAGCGGGATACGACGTTTCTAGGAACGCTGGAGTATGCGGCCCCGGAACAGTTTGGGGATATTCAGACAGATGTACGGACGGATATTTATGCGATGGGTGCGATGATGAATTATCTGCTGACCGGGAGAAATCATAAAAAGTATCTATATGAAGGTCCTGCAGGAAATATCATCCTCAAATGCACACGTTTTGATCCAAAGCTTCGTTATCAAAGTATCGGCGAGTTCCTGCAGGATCTGAGACGATTGCCGGAAGCAGAAAAATATGTGGCGCAGGATGAGCATATTGCAAATAAAGCGGAATCGGAAGGCTTAATAAGGAAAGGTAAAGGCACGGGCATGTATAGAAAAAAATCCTCTTATTATACCGCCACACAACGTAAGGAGGAGAAAAAGAACAAACATTCCTGGACATTTTGGCTGCCACCGGGATTTCGCACCTTAAAATTATGGAAAATGTGCGTGGGCGGACTGTTTTATGCACTGGCACTTTATATCAGCATTACGCTGGAGGTGACAGGCAGTGATGGGAGCAGCATGACAGGAACGGCACTTCTGGCTAATCGGATCGGCTGCTGGTTATTATTTTTTGTTTTAGTGTTATTCTGGTTCAATTATGGTGGAGTGCATAGAATATTACCGTTTGTGCGAAAACTTCAGATTGGATGGAAAATTTTGGGATATGTAGTGTGGACCTGCGTAATATTTATGGTGATTATGACATGTGTAGTGTTACTATCTTCGTGAAGATATAGTTACACTTGTAAGAAAAAAATATACATGATAGGATGTATCTGAGAAATAACCGTATTGCAGGGTGGTTGACCTCTATTCTTACATATGAGAATGGGGGTGATGCTGATGAAACATTTTGATTTTAAAGACCTAATGTCATTTGGAATGTTCCTCTTAGCGTTACTGACATTCGTTTATTTGATATGTCATTAATACGTTAAAATAATAGGGCATAGAAAAAACCACCCCAAAACTTTGGCGAGTGAAAAGGTGGCAATTTCTATGTTAATACTTTTTTATTGGTCAACCGCTCTTGTGGGCGGTTATTTCTTTTTCAATATTAATATAGCATAGTAGTATAAAAAATTCAATGTTGAGAGCAAATGTTATGTTTGTTCTTCTTTTTTATTATTAAAATCGTGCAAGATATATAATATTTCATATTTTTTGCAAAAAAGTCGTGACTAACCGCAAAAATTGTAGTAGAATGTCTCCAGTGAGAAAATTTCCGATTAGGAAATGGAACGGAGGAAGCTGCAAAAATGCAGGAGAAATTAAAAAAGCTCATTGGAGACAACATTAATTTTGTATTTGTCGGCGAAGCCGGAAGCGGAAAAAGCGAGATTTCCATTAATTTCGCAAAGTGGCTGGTGCAGCTTCAGGATAAGCCGGTACATTTCTTTGACATGGATATGACGAAACCGCTGTTTCGCTCCAGAGATGTAGAAGTACAGATGGAAGAAATGGGAATTATCTGTCACCATGAAAAACAGTTCATGGATGCGCCGACCGTTGTCGGCGGTGTCAATCGTCTGTTAAAGGATGAAGACTGTTACGTGGTTATGGATGTCGGTGGAGATCACATCGGAGCGCGTGCCATTGGCGGTTATGCACCGAAGCTGAACAAAGACAATACCATTGTATATTATGTACTGAATGCGTATCGTCCGTGGTCAAATGATATTGACCATATCGATGGTACACTGGGACAGATCCTTGGTGTTTCCCATATTCAGCTTGGCAAACTTCACATGGTAAACAATCCGAACAATGGAATTACCACAACGGCAAAAGAATTTATCGAGGGCAGTCGAAAGATGTCTGAGATGGTGACCCCGTATATTGCGGTGGATTTTGCATGTGTCAGAGAAGATCTGTATGAGGAAGTAAAAGATTCTTCAGACGTGCCGGTATTTCCGGTGGAACTGTATTTGACTTATCCGTGGTTGCAGAATGACCTTCCAAACGGTCAGCCGGTTCCGGGTCGGGGCTGAGAATTCCGAAAAAAAGCTTTCAAACACCGCTGAATATTGGTGTTTAAAAAATAATTTTTTTAACAAGTATTTATTATCTTGAGAGGAGGATTTAATCGATGGCAAAAATCGTGGTTAAATCAGAACGCTGTAAAAGCTGTGGTTACTGCATCAAATTCTGTCCAAAGAACGTACTGGAAATCGGACATGATGTAAACTCTAAAGGTTACGAGTATGTAGTACCGACAAACATGGATGCTTGTATCGCCTGTTGTATGTGCGGACGTATCTGTCCGGATGGTGCGATAGAGATCTACAAATAAGGAGGTAGAAAGATTATGGCAAGAGTATTAATGAAAGGCTGTGAGGCTATCGCTGAAGCAGCAGTAAGAGCCGGCTGTAGATTTTTCGCCGGATATCCTATCACACCGCAGAACGAGATCCCGGAGTATTTTGCAAGAAGACTTCCGGAAGTAGGCGGTAACTTTGTACAGGGTGAGTCTGAGGTTGCATCTGTAAACATGGTATACGGAGCAGCAGCAGCAGGAACAAGATCTATGACATCTTCTTCCAGCCCGGGAATCGCATTAAAGAGCGAGGGAATTTCCTATTGTGCAGCAGCACGTGTTCCAATTGTGTACGCAAACATCTCCAGAGGAGGCCCAGGTGTAGGTGCTATCCAGCCGGCACAGCAGGATTATTTCCAGGCTACAAAAGCTTCCGGTAACGGTGGTTTCCGTATGATGGTTCTGGCTCCGTCTACTGTACAGGAGGCAGTTGACCTTACATATGCAGCATTTGATTATGCAGATCGTGACATGAACCCGGTTCTTCTTCTTGCAGACGGTGTAATCGGTACTATGATGGAGCCGGTTGAACTTCCTGAGATGAAGACAGAGGAAGAGATTGCTGCAATCAAAGAAGGCAAAAAGAAATGGGCTTGTATCGGTCATGAGCTTGACTATGCAAACCGTTCATGGATCCAGCCAGGTCAGTGGGATACAAAGAAAATGCAGGAGTGGAACGAGAGAGCTTCTGAAATGTATGACAGCTGGGAAAAAGATGTAATGGTAGAAGAGTATCAGGTAGAGGATGCTGAGCTTGTTCTTACAGCTTATGGTATCTCCGCCCGTATCTGCAAATCTGTTGTAGATATGCTTCGTAAAGAAGGATACAAGATCGGTCTGATCCGTCCTATTACAGTTAGCCCGTTCCCATATGCTTCTTATGACAAGATCAACTACGATATCTGTAAAGCAGTTCTTGATGTAGAGATGTCTATCCCGGCACAGTTCATCGAGGACGTAGAGATGGGTGTTAAAGGTCGTTGCGCTATCGAGACATGCCTGTGCTCCGGTGGTAACATCATGAGCCGTGAGGCAGTGATCGAGGCTGTTAAAAAGATTTTAGGATAATAAGGAGGATACGGAACATGGAATTAGTTTATTCAAGAACAAAAACAATTCAGGAAGATAAAGTATCCGGATTCTGCCCGGGCTGTATGCACAGCACGGTTGTAAAATTAATCGGTGAAGCTCTGGAAGAGATGAACCTGGTAGAGAAAGCAGTTATGGTTACCGGTATCGGATGCTGCGGTCTTCACATGGATTATATCGCATATGATACAATTACAGCACCGCATGGTCGTGCCTGTGCAGTAGCAACAGGTATGAAGAGAAGCAATCCGGACAGCCTGTACTTCACATATCAGGGTGATGGTGACTTCGCTTCCATCGGTCTTGCAGAGTCTGTTTCTGCAGCAAACCGTGGTGAGAACATCACTGTTATCTTCATCAACAATGGTATTTACGGTATGACAGGTGGACAGATGGCTCCTACTACTCTGGTTGGTATGAAAGCTTCCACAGCTCCGAAAGGACGTATCCCGGAAGAGCATGGTTACCCGATGCATATGTGTGAGATTTTAGACAAACTTACAGCTCCGGCTTATCTGGTAAGAACAAGCTGCAATACTCCGCAGAATGTTATCAAAACCAAAAATGCAATCAAAAAAGCGTTCCAGAATCAGATCGACGGAAAAGGTTTCTCTATGGTAGAGATCGTAACAAGCTGCCCGACAAACTGGGGACTTGAGCCGTTAGACGCATTGGATTTCATCGAGCAGAAAATGCTTCCGGAATATCCGCTGGGCGTAATCAGAGATAAATAGGAGGAAGACAATATGGAAACAAATTTATGTGTTGCCGGATTCGGCGGACAGGGTGTCATGACTCTTGGTAAATTCCTTGCATCTGCAACCTGTGATTCTACAGATAAAAACGTTACTTTCTTCCCGTCCTACGGCGCTGAGCAGCGTGGTGGTACAGCGAACTGTTTCGTTGTAATCTCCGACGAGATGGTAGGTGCACCTCTGGGTGATGTTATGGACGATCTGATCGTTATGAACGGTCCGTCCCTGCAGAAATTCCTCCCGACTCTGAAACAGGGTGGTACACTTTTCATCAACAGCTCTATCGTACCGGAAGAGGATATCGACAGAACTGATATCAAAGTGGTAAAAGCTCCGGTTACAGAGATGGCTCTGGAAATGGGAAATGCAAAAGTATTAAACGTAATCATGCTTGGTGTATACGTTGGTTATACAGAGGTTGTATCTCCGGAAGTTGTATGGGGAACAATCGAGCATAAACTTGCTAAAAAAGCAAAATTACTTCCGCTGAACAAAGAAGCTTTCGAGAAAGGTCTTGAGATCGGACGTTCTCAGAGATAGTCTTTCTTTAAACATAGCGGGATCCAAAATCCATTTAAAAAAATGCGATTGATTCGTCAGGTACGGGTCAGTCGCTTTTTTTCGTACAGCGATTCCTGAATCATACAATACAGGAAGTAATGCAGGTCAAATGAGAAGTGTGATGGAAAATTGTTTTTATGAAAAATTTATGTTTCGGTTAGAAAAAACTATGGGAATAAGGACAGAATAATGGTAAAATAATAAGCATAACAGATTTGTGATTTTATGAGGAGAGACAAAGAGATGGAGAAAATTTATTTTAAAATGAAACACTCCGGAATACTGGGGATTATCGCCGGCGTGTGTGCCATGATTATTGGACTGCTGGTCATGATTTCAGGAATTGTTTTACTGAAAAACAAATCGGATATTATTTTTTAATCCAATTAAGAAAATCCCTGTTCTAATTGCGTGAAGCAATAAGCGGGGGTTTTCTTCTATCAGGGAGAAGGAGAAATGTATGATCACAGTATTTAACGGGGAAACAATTTATGAGGGGACAGATGTGACAGAGTACAATCGTATCTGTGATATACTTTCTGATTATAAGATTCGGTATAAAACACATACAACAGGCACGGATGAGAGCACAGGAGTACGACGTTTCTATGGACATGGAGTGACGACTGATGTAGATACAAAGGAACTGTATCAATATTCTATCCGTGTGCACAGGGAGGATCTGGAAAAAGCAAAGCGGCTTGTAGCAGGAAAATAAAATATAGCAAATTGAACAAAAATTTTCAAAAAAGATAGAAATGTTTGCTGTCAAACTGTTTGACAGCAAACATTTTTTGCCTTATAATAAACAATGTTTTGGGAAGGAGGCGTGATATGCAAAAAGATCACATCGGCAACGATGTAAGGATCCTGTCGCACCAGATCCATCGGTGGATCGAGAATGCACCGAACAAGAAGAAAATAGACAGTGTGACAGGCGCAAATGCATGGATTATTGGATATATTTCAGATAAGACAGATAATAACGAGGATGTATTTCAGAAAGATCTGGAAAGCTGTTTCGAGATCACCCGGTCAACGGCTTCCAAGGTGGTAAACCTGATGGTGGAAAAAGGACTGATCGAGCGGCAGAGCGTGCCGTGGGATGCGCGTCTGAAAAAGCTGGTTTTAACCGATCGGGCAAGAGAAGTGAATAAACTCATGGTGGAGGATTTCACCGAGGTGGAAAAGATCCTGTCAAAAGGTTTTACTGAGCAGGAGATGAAACAGTTTTTTGACTACATGCACCGCATGCAGAAAAATATGAAAGAGGCAACAGCACGATGAAATAAGAGGCATCGTGATCAGGAAAAATTGTTGGATATAAATAATTAAAAAACAGGAGGAAAGCAAATCGTGAAACTTGTAAAAAAGTTAATGGAATCGTTGCGGGAATATAAAAAGGCGAGTATTCTTACTCCGATTTTTGTAACCGTAGAAGTTATCATGGAAGTACTGATCCCATTTGTTATGGCGAGTTTGATCGACAAAGGAATTGAAGCCGGCAGCATGTCGGTCATCTGGAAATATGGTATCTTACTTCTTGTACTGGCAATGATTTCACTGGCGTTTGGTACGCTGGCGGGACATCAGGCATCGATCGCATCCTGCGGTCTGTCCCAAAATTTAAGAAAGGATATGTACTACCGGATTCAGAACTTCTCTTTTTCCAATATTGATAAGTTCTCAACGGCAAGTATTGTAACACGTCTGACCACAGATGTGACCAACGTACAGAATGCCTATCAGATGCTGATCCGTGTGGCAGTCCGTGCACCGATCATGATCATCTTTGCAATGGTAATGTCCTTTAGTATCAATGTGAAAATCTCTCTGATTTTCCTTGCAACCATTCCGGTGCTTGGATTTATTCTGATCTGGCTGGCTCAGTATGTACATCCGTATTTTGAGCGTGTGTTCAACACATATGACCGTCTGAATGAAGTCGTACAGGAGAACCTGCATGGTGTCAGAGTTGTAAAATCCTTTATCCGTGAGGAATATGAGGATGAGAAATTTGGAAAAATCTCTCAGAAAATCTATAAAGACTTTGCAAAAGCAGAGAAATTGCTTGCATTTAACTCACCTGCGATGATGTCTGCCATTAATGTCTGCCTGCTGGCAGTTGCATGGATCGGAGCAAAAGCGATCATTGTCAGCGGTAACGTAAAAGGCGTAGCCGGTGGTCTGACAACCGGTGAGCTGATGAGTCTGTTCACTTATGCGTTACAGATCCTGATGTGTCTGATGATGATCTCCATGGTATTCGTTATGATCATCATTGCGCGATCTTCTGCAGAGCGTATCGTTGAGATTTTAACAGAGGAAAGCGATATTCAGAACAAAAAGAATCCAGTAACCGAGGTTGCTGACGGTTCTATCGAATTTGAAAATGTAGAATTTTACTATGCGAAGAAAGCAGACAAACCGGTATTGGATAACATTAATCTGAAAATTAATTCCGGTGAGACCATCGGTATCATCGGTGGAACCGGCTCTGCAAAATCCAGTCTGGTTCAGTTGATCCCGCGACTGTATGACGTTACCGGTGGTGATGTCAAAGTCGGTGGCGTGGATGTTCGTGATTATGACCTTGAGACGCTGCGTGATTCTGTAGCGATGGTACTTCAGAAAAACGTGTTATTCTCCGGTACTATTAAGGAGAACCTGCGCTGGGGTAATGAGAAAGCGACAGATGAAGAACTGATCCATGCATGTGAACTGGCTCAGGCAGATGATTTTGTCCAGACTTTCCCGCATAAATATGATACTTATATCGAGCAGGGGGGAAATAACGTTTCCGGTGGACAGAAACAGCGTCTGTGTATCGCCCGTGCATTACTGAAGAAACCGAAGATTCTGATCCTGGATGACTCTACCAGTGCGGTAGATACCAAGACAGATGCACTGATCCGTAAGGCTTTTCTGGAGGAGATTCCGGATACCACCAAGATCATCATTGCACAGCGTATTTCTTCTGTTCAGGATGCAGATCATATCATTGTTATGGATGATGGAAAAATCAGTGCTTACGGCACACATGATGAATTATTAAAGAGCAGCGATATTTATCGTGAAGTATATGAATCACAGGTGAAAGGAGGAGATGACGATGAGCAGTAAAGACAATAAAAAACATATGTCTGCAGCGAAAGATACAAAAGGAACCGTAAAACGTTTACTTGGTTATCTGGGTGCATATAAGGTCCGTTTTATTTTTGTAATTATCTGCATCGCGATTTCTTCCGGAACTGTTGCATATTCAGCACTGTTTATTCAGGGATTGATCGATAATTATATTACACCGCTGCTGACACAGTCTCAGGCAGATTTTTCAGGGTTGCTTCATTATCTGATCAAAGTAGCGATCATTCTGTTTGCCGGTGTTATTGCGTCTTATCTGTACAACCGTTTTATGGTTGTCATCGGACAGGGCATTTTGAAAAAAATCCGTGATGAGATGTTCTCACACATGCAGAAACTGCCGATCCGATATTTTGATACACACTCTCATGGTGATATCATGAGTCACTATACCAATGATACCGATACCCTGCGTCAGATGATCTCTCAGAGTATTCCACAGTTACTGAACTCTGTAATGACCATCGTGGTTGTATTTATCTCCATGTTGAGTATCAGTTTCTGGCTGACACTGATCGTTATCGCTTTCGTATTTATCATTCTGAAAGTCATCGGTTCTGTGGCAGGACGAAGCGGAAAATACTTTATCAAGCAGCAGGTTTCTCTGGGTGATGTCAACGGTTATGTTGAGGAAATGATCAACGGACAGAAAGTTGTTAAAGTATTCTGCCATGAGGAGCAGGCAAAAGCAGGATTTGATGTGAAAAACGGTGAGCTGTGTGTGAATGCAACAAAAGCGAACTCTTATGCAAATATTCTGATGCCGATCCTGAACAACATTGGATTTATCCTTTACGTTGTTGTAGCTATCGTTGGTGGTGCGCTTGGTATCAGCGGCGTGACAAATATCAGTCTGACAGGCGTCAGCGTACTGACACTTGGTGCTATCGCATCTTTCCTGCAGTTATCAAGAAGTTTTGTAAACCCGATCAGTCAGGTTTCCCAGCAGTTAAACTTCGTTGTTATGGCGATTGCCGGTGCAGAGCGTATCTTTGAACTTCTGGATGAAGAAGTGGAAGAAGATGATGGAAACATCACTCTGGTTCGTGCAGAGAAAAACGGTGATGTTTTGACAGAGTGTACACAGCGTACCGGTCACTGGGCATGGAAAGTGCCACAGGCAGACGGCAGCACAGAGCTGGTAGAGATGCTTGGACATGTGGAATTCCACGATGTAGATTTCGGCTATGTTCCGGAGAAAACGGTTTTACATGATATTACACTGTATGCGGAACCGGGACAGAAAGTTGCTTTCGTGGGTGCAACCGGAGCAGGTAAAACCACTATTACAAACCTGATCAACCGTTTCTATGATATTCAGAAAGGTACGATCACTTATGACGGACTGGATATCGGACGTATCAAGAAAGCAGACCTGCGTCGTTCTCTTGGCGTGGTTCTTCAGGATGTCAACCTGTTTACCGGAACGGTAATGGAGAACATCCGTTATGGTAAACTGGATGCAACAGATGAAGAGTGTATCGCAGCAGCAAAACTGGCAAATGCAGACGGATTTATCCGCATGCTGCCAAACGGCTATGATACTGTGCTTTCCGGTGACGGAAGCGGTCTGTCCCAGGGACAGAGACAGCTGATTTCCATTGCCCGTGCGGCAGTTGCAGATCCGCCTGTTATGATTCTGGATGAGGCAACTTCTTCCATCGATACGCGAACAGAAGCCATCGTACAGCGTGGTATGGATGCTCTGATGAAAGGTCGTACGGTATTTGTTATCGCTCACAGACTGTCTACGGTACAGAACTCTGACGTTATCATGGTTCTTGAGCAGGGACATATCATTGAGCGAGGCAGTCACGATAAGCTGATTGAAGAAAAAGGAAAATATTATCAGCTGTATACGGGTGCGTTTGAGCTGGAGTAAAGCATGTATTTTATGAATGTGATATTTTTGGAAGGTTCGTTCAGAAATAGAAACATTCAGCCTACTGAAATAATATAAGAAAATGTCGTTGGTCTTTTAGACTGGCGGCATTTTTTATTATCGGTTATAATGATTTTATCTGGTAAAAATTTGGTTATTAGACAGAATTACAATTAGACAAAAAATCTTTGTAAAATAAATGAAGTTTAAACAGGAGAAGAATCTTATGAGATATCCGGAATTTTTAAAAAAGAATGGCTGTATCGGCTTTGTGGCACCATCCTTTGGCTGCAACATTGAACCGTACAAAACAGCTTTTGGACATGCATTGGATAAGTTTGAAAAAATGGGTTACCGCACAGAACTGGGACCAAATTGCTATGAAGGATGCGGTATTGGCATCAGCAATACGCCGGAAAAATGCGGACAGGAGTTGATGGAATATTACTGCAATGATACCAGTGACGTTCTGATTTCCTGCGGTGGTGGAGAACTGATGTGTGAAGATTTGCCATATGTAGACTTTGAAAAAATCAAAGAGGCAAAACCGAAATGGTATCTTGGTTATTCCGACAATACAAATATGACGTTTCTGTTGACCACACTTTGTGATGTGGCATCTATTTACGGACCGTGCGCGGCAGCTTTTGGTATGGAGCCATGGCATCCGGCGATTCAGGATGCATTTGATGTATTGACAGGAGAAAAGTTGACCATCAAAGGCTATGATCTATATGAAAAAGAAGGATTAAAGGATGAAGAAAATCCATTAGTACCTTATAATGTGACAGAGCCATGTATCCGTAAAAAAGTGCCGGATACAGACATCAAAATGGAAGGTCGTCTGGTTGGCGGCTGCCTGGATGTATTGACATTGCTCCTTGGTACGAAGTACGATAAAGTACAGGAATTTACAGAGCGTTACAAAGAGGACGGAATCATCTGGTTTATTGAAGCCTGTGATCTGAATGTTATGGGAATCCGCCGTGCACTGTGGCAAATGGAACAGGCAGGATGGTTCGGACATGTTAAAGGCTTTTTGATTGGCCGCCCATATTGTAATGGAGAGGAATTCTTAGGTTTGGATCAGTATGAGGCTGTGACAGGAATTCTTGGAAAATATAACGTGCCGATCATTATGGATCTGGATATCGGACATATTCCACCGGCGATGCCGCTGATCTGTGGAAGTTATGCGAAGGTGACTTCTGTGGGGAATGATGTGGAAGTAGAGATGGAATTCAACTAAAAAGTGTGCAATCATAGGAAAAATTTTTATTCGGAAAAAAAGACTGAATGGTAGAAATACCGTTTGGTCTTTTTTAAAAGAGAGTTTTGGTGAGTAGTAGAAAATAGTATATGTAATGAATGTGATTTTGGGGTGGAAAAGTAAACTTTAATTTCAATGGTCTTGCCCAAAATTAAAACGGCGGTGAAGAAATAAAAATGAGAGTTGACCGCCGCTTTAAAATATTTTAACATCTAAAAAAGGAATCAGGCTGGAGAGTGAATAAATTCCCTTGCCGCTAATATACGTATACAAGCCATGCGCCATTCGGAATCCGCTACGCTACTTCCTCATGGACGGCTGGCGCCGTATAATAAAAAAGAAGATACCACATCTTGGTGAGCAATGTGCCGCCCCCCGATGTGATATCTCCTTTTTTATTGCATGGCTTGTAGCTTAGCCAAAGTATCTCTTAAGCAGTCCTTCGAATGCTTTTCCGTGACGTGCTTCGTCTCTTGCCATCTCATGTACTGTGTCATGGATTGCGTCAAGGTTAGCTTCTTTTGCTCTTCTTGCGAGGTCGAATTTACCTTCTGTTGCACCGTGCTCAGCATCTACACGCATCTCAAGGTTTTTCTTTGTGCTGTCTGTGACAACTTCACCAAGTAATTCAGCGAATTTTGCAGCGTGCTCAGCTTCTTCATAAGCAGCTTTCTCCCAGTATAAACCAATCTCTGGGTATCCTTCTCTGTGTGCAACTCTTGCCATTGCCAGGTACATTCCTACTTCGGAACACTCTCCTGCGAAGTTTGCACGAAGATCCTCTAAGATATCCTCGCTTACGCCCTGTGCAACGCCTACTACATGCTCAGCAGCCCATGTTCTATCGGCTGACTGCTCTTTGAACTTAGAAGCTGGTGCGTGACAGACTGGACATTCAGCTGGTGCAGCCTCTCCTTCGTAAACATATCCACATACTGTACATACAAATTTTTTCATAATGATAATCTCCTTTTCTTTTTATTAAAATTTTTTGTTGTTCAAGTTAGTTTTATGATTCAGAGCTTCGTTTGCATTTTTTGTGAATGAATTTATTTTTAAAGCTCTAAATCAATATTAGTAATTGTTACTGATATCAAGATAACATAATTACTTGTCATTGTCAATAATATTTTTTATTAAATTTATCTTTTTGAAAAAATAGACTGACAAGTTTGTTATGACTCACGGGATGTTTTCTGTGTGAGACAGTCTTGACAAGTTCCATAGAATAATGTTGCATGTGAATCAATCGTGCCATCAAAATGCTCCTCGGCCAGTTTATTCATGGTATTGATGTGAGCTTCGTCGATATGCAGATCAAATACCCGGTTGCAACAAGTGCATACAACGTGATAGTGTGGGTGAGTATTGCCATCAAATCGGTCCCCACCGTCAGGAGTGGTAATCTTAATTGCTTCGCCCATGTCAGCAAGCAGATTCAGATTCCGATAAACAGTTCCAAGACTGATACGGGGGAATTCTTCTCTTACATGAAGATATACAGTATCAGCAGTTGGATGCTCAGTTGTATGATCGAGATATTCTTTAATGGATGCTCGCTGTCTGCTGTATTTCAATGTAGCCATGCGATAACCTCCTTGATAATAATAATTGTTACTATAATTAGAATAATAGAAAATGTTCTATTTGTCAACTTTTAATTTATAAATGTAATACTTTTGTAACAATTAATTGTAAAATTTTGTAAAAAAAGTGAAGAAATGGATGTAATATGATGAGAAAAAGTCGGGATAATAGCCTTGACATGGGATTGTTGCGTGATATAATAAACACGTAACATATGTAACAATTCTGTAATATTTACAAAAGATAAGAAAAGAAAACATAAGGAGGGAGTTTATGGATTCGATTCTTAGAAAAGGATTGTTCCTAGTTACCTTGACAGGAGCTATTGGAGTTTTCCCAGCTACGGCATATGCTTCTGATATCGAGGATAATCACACTATGCCAGGAGTGGGAATTGAGCAGGTGCTGAATGATTGTTATTCTTCACAGAAAGAGATTCAGGTGGAGGATTATCTGGCACCAGAAGATAAGGGCGAGTATTTAGATATGGCTTTTGCAGATGTTGAATCATTTTTATATATAAGAAGTGAACCGACAAAGCAGAGCGAATGGGTGGGGAAATTATATCCCGGTTATGCAGCAAAAATCGTAGGACCAGTTGGAGAATGGACGAAGATTGAATCTGGTTCGGTTACAGGTTATGTGTATTCGCAGTATATAATAATAGGAAGAAATGCTCAGCAGAAGGCAGAGGAAGTCGTAGAAGCTTCTGCAAGCGCAGATTCCAAAGAAGCTTTTTCTTATGCAGAATCTAGAGAAGAAGAGGAAGCACGTTTGGCTGCGGAGGCAGAAGAAGCGGCCAGGAAAGCAGAGGAAGAGGCTCAGGCTGTGAGAGAGGCTGCCGGAAGTGGTCAGGCAGTGGTGGATTATGCATGTCAGTTTATCGGCAATCCATATGTCTGGGGAGGCACAAGCCTGACAAATGGAGCTGACTGCTCTGGTTTTGTGCAGTCTGTCTACGCACATTTTGGAGTGAATCTTCCAAGAACATCTTCAGAAATGCGAAGTGCCGGCAGGGGAGTCAGTTATTCGGAAGCACTTCCTGGGGACATCATTTGCTATGATGGACATGTCGGTATTTACATGGGAGACGGACAAATTGTAAATGCAATTAATAGCCGAAAAGGAATCGGGATATTGCCTGCCACGTATAAAGGAATCCTGACAGTAAGAAGATTACTTTAAATTGGTGCATATTGAACAGAAGCATAAAAGAACAGATTAAGTAAGTGAAAAATTGCCGGATGTACAAAATAGACAAAAATGTATAAAAAATTTGATTGTTGAAAAATAGTTAAAAATTTATCCACATTGAGTTATCCAAGTTTTCCACACTAAAAACGTGAAAAAAGGTGGAAAAATACATGATTTCTAAAAGTTTTCCACATTATCCACATAAAAAGGTGTGGAAACTGGGGATAATTCAAGGTAAATAAAAGAACGAATGTTTTGTGGAGTTATGATAAAAATAGTATTTTGTCGAAAAAAATCGGCAAACGTATTGACTTTTAAAAAATCAAATTTTAATGGAAAATTGTCATAAAATGTTTACACAATGGTGAAAAGCAATTATAATAAGAAAACGTAAAAGAAAAGGAGGTGCACACATGGCACGAGTTACAAAGGAAATGACTATGGGAGAACTGCTTCAGACATATTATGAGCAGTGCCCTGAAATTGTAGATGTTCTTACAGGGTTAGGAATGCATTGCATCGGATGCCCAAGTTCTATCGGAGAATCACTTGCAGATGCTGCATATGTTCACGGAATTGATTCAGATCTTCTTGTTGAGAAACTGAATGCAACAATTAATGCAAAACTTGGTGAGTAATATTAGATTTGCAGAACAACAGAAAATAGAACAATAAAAAGCGGACTCCAATTGGAATCCGCTTTTTATTGTCAGGCATAAACCTGAAAGATTTTTCTTAGTTTTGTTTAAACATTAGCCAGTTGCTGTACTGCATCATTTTCCAGTAGTACTTTGCAATGCTCTCCGAGGAAAGCAATTGTAGCGCCGGAGGTCTTCTCTAATGTACCGTATTCAGATAACATATTACAGAGTCGACTGAAATCCTTTCGTGTATGTTCTGACTGAGTCATCGCAAGGATATAAATATTTTCGGCAGTATCTTTATACAAAGTGTTCGCACCAAAGTACATATTTCCAAGTAATCGTGAGGCCGCAAGGACATTATCCATAGAGGCAAATGAAATCAGACGGATTGCAGGTTTCTTAGGTGCAGCGTCTTTTGGTATTTCATTCTCCAAAGCTTCAGTTTCAGGATCATCTAGAGATTTTGATGAAGAGCTGACTGGATTTTCAGGTTTGGAAGAACTTTGTGCAGCATTAATCTTCTCTTTGACTTTGCCAAGCAGATCAAGAAGAGATTCAGCACCTTCCAGTTTGTCAGGGAGTCCCTGACGGGAAGAATCTCCATCCTGCCCCGGAAGAGGTGCGAATTTAGAAAAACGCGTGTCGAGTTCCTCTGGATCCTCGACTTTAGTAATGATCAGCACGATTGAATCTGAGGAAGAAGGGATTGCCTCGATCATCAATGGCATATTCTCTGCTTCAAAACCAAATTCCTGTGCTGCCTGTTGCATCATATCGTGGAAAAGTGATCTCGCTTTTTCTGTACCATAAGCCAGTTCGCTGAGTTGGAGCTGACGTTCGGCCAGATCTGCGCGTGTTAATGTACAGCGTATCTGATTGTCACTTAATTTTTCAATCTTCATATTTATCACTTCCTTTCACATAGTATAGCATAGAAAAAGTTTTTTGTTCAATAAAATAAATATAAAATCAAAAAAGTGCTTGCTTTTAAAAAGAGTATCCATTATAATGACCGTACTAGAAAATAGTTTTCCCTGGTAACTATATTTTTAGAACATATTTCTTAAAAAGTAATTCTTAACAGTATCTAGCCAATCAGAATAAGAATTCGAGAAATAGCGCGAATTCCGCGCAAAGATTCAAGAGTAATAACAATCAGATAAAAACAACAATCAGAAAAAATCAGATAACAATTAGAGTACAATCAAATAACAATTAAATAACAACAGATCATGAAAAAATCAATCAGATAAGTAACAAAGCAACAGATAGTTGAATAGTAATGCACGGCTGTTTTCTAGCAGAAAAGTGGACGTGTCTGGATATGTGGGATAATGTATCACGGCATTTTATCCTTCTGGTTTGTCATATACAGATTTCGAAGACAATGCGACCGGGGAAGTGCATTATTGAGGAGGAGGTAAAGTCATGGGGGACCCCAGAGAAAGGAATTATCAAAGTCTTTTTTCAGAGTTGGCAGGTTATGAAAAAAAGGGAGTATATATGTTAATGAACGGGGTGCCGGCAAGTCCCATGCAGATTGTGCAGGCTCACATTGTGAGGGAGGATGCAGTCTATATGCGGGATTATGTGTTGAATGATAATGGAGATATAAAAGAATTGTGTTTTGATGATGTAGAGATGCAGGAACAAGATAGATGAGGCATTCTTGAAAAAAAGTGTGTAAGTACCCTCATAAGCAAGGCTTGAATTTGTCGAAAAAGGATGACGCATGTCCGCTCGTTTGCTATAATAGCGAGTAGGAGGTGCAGCATGGACGAAAAGGAAATCAAGAGAACCACAGATTCGCGAAAAAAAGCGGAGTGGGCAAAAAGCGCCAGCAATCTGCAGAATCAGCGACGCCAGGAGTCATCCGGCCGCACGGAGACTGAGGGCGGAGCGAGAGGACAAGCAAGTCGGGAGAATGCGGAAACTTTGTCAGGAAAGGCAGCCGTAGAAGATAGAGAACGCCGCAGAGCGAGAAATGCAGGATCATCAGCGGGAAAATCTAAGGTGAGAAAAAGACCGGCGGTATCGGAAGATGGTCAGGAGAGACCGAAGAAGAGACGTCCGATATCAGAAGATGGTCAGGAGAGACCGAAGAAGAGACGTCCGGTATCGGAAGACGGTCAGGAGAGACCGAAGAAGAGACGTCCGGCATCGGAAGACGGTCAGGAGAGACCGAAGAAGAGACGTCCGATACCAGAAGATGGTCAGGAGAGACCGAAGAAGAGACCGCAGAAGGCAGAAAAGATCTCTAAGAATCAGAAAAAGCAGGCGGCACGGCCGGCAGCAAGAAAAGCGCAGACAAAACGCAAGCGAAAAAGACGTGTAGGATTGATGATTCTATTATTGATCATACTTGGGATAGCCGCAATTGCAGGAGCATTTCTGTGGAAGAAGTACAGTCCGTCAAAGGAACGGATGGATGTAAAAAAATATTATGGAATTGAAAACGATAGTCAGATGGCTATTACGGTAGATGATCAGATTGTGGAACCTCACGGAATGATATCGGATGGGAAAGCGTATGTGCAATATGAAGTTGTAAGAGATTATATCAACAGCCGTTTTTACTGGGATGCCAATGAGAACAAGCTTTTGTACACACTGCCGACAGATATTGTAACTGTGGAAATCGGAAGCAAAGATTACAGTGTTTCCAAAGAAAAGAAAAGTGAAGATTATGTTATCCTGAAGACAGAAGGAAACACAACTTATGTCGCATTAGATTTTATTCAGCAATATACGAATATAGATTATGAAGTATATGATAGTCCGAACCGGGTGATGATTACTTGTGACTGGGGAAAGAAACAGGTTGCAACAGTGAAGTCAGATACACAGGTTCGATATCGCGGCGGGGTTAAGAGCCCAATCGTGACAGATGTGAAGAAAAAAGATGAAGTGATCGTTCTGGAGAATGAACAGAACTGGAAAAAGATTCTTACAAAAGACGGGTATATCGGATATGTGAAGAAAAATGCATTGAAGAATGAAAAAACTAAGAATGTTACTCGCGATTTTACGGAACCGGAATACACCAGTATCAAGAAAGATTATACTATTAATATGGCATGGCATAATGTAACCAACAGTACCGCCAATAGCGGTTTGCAGCAGAGACTTGCAGATAGTAAGGGGTTAACGACAATTGTGCCGACATGGTTCCATGTGAAGGATACAGAAGGGAATCTTGAATCGATTGCTTCAACAGATTATGTAAATTATGCACATCAGGCAGGCCTGGAAGTGTGGGCCGCTATCAGGGATTTCGATGGGGGAATCGGATCCAATGATGAATCACTTCAATTACTCAGCTATAGCTCGAGGAGAGAGAATCTTATCAATCAATTGATAGGAGCGGTGATGCAGGTCGGAATAGACGGCATCAATGTAGATTTTGAAAAGATTTCAAAAGATTGTGGAGTTCATTATATACAATTTATCAGAGAACTGTCTGTAAAATGCAGACAAAATGGTATCGTACTTTCGGTGGATAATTATGTTCCTAAGGGATATAATCAACAGTACAATCGCAAAGAACAGGGCGTTATGGCAGACTATGTCATTATTATGGGATATGATGAGCATAATGGAAGTTCACTGGAAGCAGGTTCCGTATCTTCTTATGAATTTGTAAAAGAAGGAATTGAGGAGACGATCAAAGAAGTACCGGCAGAGAAAGTGATCAATGGGATTCCGTTCTTTACAAGACTGTGGTCGGAAACGCCGAAAACACAGGAAGAACTGAATCAGGAGGCAGGAACAGAAGTAGCAGATTATCCGATGAAGGTGACAAGTGAAGCACTTGGAATGTCTACAGCCAGAGATAAGATCAGCCAGGCAGGTGCAGAAACAACATTAGATGAAACAACCGGGAATAATTATGCGACCTGGGAAGCTGACGGTGTAACATATGAAATCTGGCTGGAGGATGCAACCTCGATTGAGCCGAAGCTTCAACTCATGAAGGAGAATAAGCTTGCAGGTACTGCCGCATGGGCATTAGGACAGGAAAGTTCAGATATCTGGGATTTGATTTTGAAGTATGTAAATTAGAGTGATGAAAGATCAGAGAGTGAGATTACTTTCTGGTCTTTCTTTTTTTGAATGAACAGATGGGAAAATTCATATACTGAAACAAACAGGTGCTTTGGTAAAATATACGAAGTTTTGGAGGTTTCAGGAAGTGCGCAAGAAAATTGAATTGTTAGTATTACTTCTGGCGCTGGCAGGAATCTATACCGTCAGCCGAAATCTGGAAAAATATGTACAATCGGATCAGGTGAAAAGTGAGCAAGAGCGGAAGATGGATCTTGTTGTTATAGATAGTGGTCACGGGGGAAGTGATCCGGGAAAGGTTGGTATCAATGAAGTCCTGGAAAAAGATATCAACCTTAAGATTTCAAAACAAGTGGAAAAAGAACTGAAGAATAAAGGTTATCAAGTTGTTATGACCAGGGAAAAAGATCAGATGCTCGCAGGAGAAACTTCCGGAAATTCCAAAATACAGGATATGAAAGCGAGAGTTGATCTGATAAATGAAAAGGCTCCGGGGCTTGCGGTCAGCATTCATCAGAATAGTTATCACGAAGAGGAAATACATGGTGCACAGGTATTTTATTATTCCCATTCAGCAGAAGGGCATACAGCGGCAAAGCTGATGCAGCAGGCGCTTCTTGGCGCGGACAGTGAGAATACGAGGCAGGAAAAGGCCAATGATACATATTACCTGCTCAGGAGGACTCAGGTGCCGACAATCATCGTAGAGTGTGGTTTCCTGAGCAACCAACAAGAAGCAGAGCTTCTGGCGGGAAAAGATTATCAGAAAAAAATCGCCAAGGCAATCGCAACAGGAATTGACGAGTATCTGAGAAATGCTGCCGATGGTACATAGAATGAATAGCCAGACAGACGTGATTTGGTTCGAAAAAATATTTGGAAAGTGATAACAGGTGTAGTATAATAAAAAACATGAAGACAATAGTAGAAAAAATTACAAAAGAACAACTTAATACAGAGGAAGGAAAGAAGATTATTGGTCAGGCCGGAGACTTTTTAAAAGAAGGTGGACTGGTAGCGTTTCCAACGGAAACAGTATATGGTCTCGGTGCTGATGCTTTGAATAAGACCGCTTCAACCAAGATTTATGCGGCAAAGGGCAGACCTTCGGATAATCCTCTGATCGTGCATATTACGAATATGGGAGCACTGGATAAGATTGCAGATATTATTCCGGAAGTTGCTTATAAAGTGGCTGATGCTTACTGGCCGGGACCGCTTACAATGATTTTCCAGAAGACAGAGGAAGTGCCATATGAGACAACAGGAGGTCTGGATACAGTTGCAGTACGTATGCCAAGTGATGAGATCGCAAGAGCTTTAATCGATGCGGGCGGCGGGTATATTGCTGCGCCAAGCGCGAATACTTCGGGACGTCCGAGCCCGACGAAAGCTGAGCATGTAGAAGAAGATTTAAGCGGTAAGATCGAGATGATTTTAGATGGAGGAGCAGTAGATATCGGAGTTGAATCTACCATTCTGGATATGACCGTAGCACCGCCTATGATTTTACGCCCTGGTGCGATTACAAAGGAGATGCTCACAGAACTTATCGGTGAAGTAGACATTGACAGAACATTGATCACGCCGGACAGCAAAGTGAAACCGAAAGCTCCGGGGATGAAGTATCGACATTATGCTCCGAAAGCGGATCTTAGTATTGTGGAGGGACCGATGGAACTGGTGATTGATGCGATCAACCAGATGTCTGCAGAGCGTATGGCTAAAGGACACAGAGTCGGTGTGATCGGAACACAAGAGACTGTAGGCCGATACAAGGCAGACGTAGTGAAAAGCATAGGAACAAGGGCAGACGAAGCAACTATCGCCAATCATTTGTATGCGGTATTGCGCGAGTTCGATGATGCTGAAGTAGAGTATATATATAGTGAATCATTTGCAGCCGGAGGAATCGGCAGTGCAATTATGAATCGATTGCTAAAGGCAGCAGGACATCATGTGATAAATGCCTGATGGCTCTTTATGTGGTGCAGATCAAATCAGATGTGTGCCGGATATTAAAAAATCTGATAAACATGTCATGAGATGGAGGAGAAAAACATGTCTAAAGTACAGGTTATGGATCATCCGCTGATCCAGCACAAAGTGAATTATATCCGCAGAAAAGAAGTTGGTTCCAAGGAGTTCCGTGAGATTGTTGGGGAGATTGCGGCTCTTATGTGTTATGAGGCAACAAGAGATCTGAAATTACAGGATGTAGAGATCGAGACACCAATCTGTAAGATGGTTGGAAAAGAATTAAGTGGGAAGAAATTGGCAGTTGTACCGATCTTACGTGCAGGACTGGGAATGGTCGATGGAATGCTGAGCATGATCCCGGCTGCAAAAGTAGGTCATATCGGTCTTTACAGAGATCCGGAAACGTATGAACCAGTGGAATATTATTGTAAGCTTCCGGCAGACTGTGATGAGAGGGAAGTATTTGTTGTGGATCCTATGCTGGCAACAGGAGGTTCAAGCGTAGCAGCAATTCAGATGTTGAAGGAAAAAGGTGTGAAACATATTCGTTTCATGTGCATTATAGCAGCTCCGGAAGGCGTAGAACGTATGCAGAAAGAGCATCCGGATGTAGATATTTATATCGGTGCTCTGGATGAAAAACTCAATGAGCATAAGTATATTATTCCGGGACTTGGTGATGCTGGAGATCGTATTTTCGGAACGAAATAGGAGGAAGCAGCAGTGAGTGATAAACGTAAAGACTATATCAACTGGGATGAGTATTTTATGGGAGTAGCAAAGCTATCTGGACTTAGATCCAAAGACCCGAATACTCAGGTTGGGTGCTGTATTGTCAGTCAGGATAATAAGATTTTATCTATGGGATATAATGGACTGCCGAAGGGCTGTTCAGATGATGAGTTCCCGTGGGTGAGAGAAGGAGAAGATCCATTAAAGACAAAATATGTCTATACAGTACACAGTGAACTGAATGCGATTCTGAATTTCCGTGGAGGAAGTCTGGAAGGAGCAAAGCTCTATGTGTCTCTTTTCCCATGTAATGAGTGTGCAAAAGCAATCATTCAAAGTGGAATCAAAGAAGTTATCTACGACTGTAACAAATATGATGGAAGCACAGCTGTACAGGCATCTATGCGTATGTTCGATGCAGCAGGAGTGGCTTATCACCAATACAAGAGATCGGATCGCAAGATAGAGATTGAATTGTAAATCAGATATTCTTAAAAAATCGGCAGAATAGAGAAGCAGATGAGAGGATTTCCGGGAGGAGATTCTCTTTTTTAAATAGAAAAACATGTGGGATAAAAATAGTATGCTATATAAATAATACTGATTTTTAAGATTAAACCTATGAAATGAAACAGCATTTCTGAATAAAAATCAGACGGGGATATTTTAAAATATGTCATATGGTAAGCTTAACAAGGATATATATGAAAATAGAAGGAGGCTTGGATATGTCACAGAGATGTTCGAATTTTATGATAAATTTTCTGATCCGTATGGCAGTCGGGGTGATGTTGATTCTTGTGATAAATGGATTCTTCGTGTCAAAAGAAATTCCGGTAAGGGTGGGGCTGAATCCAATAACAATGGCCGCCTCCGGAACATTAGGAGTCCCGGGGGTTGCCCTGCTATATGGTGTGGCCTTTTATGAGAGCCGGTAAGCAACACTGCAGATAAACCCTTTGGGAGCAAGAATAGAAGTGATTCTCCAGGATGAATATTCGTCCTGGAGTTCTTTTTTATCCGGAGTGACGTAAAATGTACGTTCGGATTCCTTCGTAAGATAAAAAGAAGTGAAAGAAGTTGTCATACCCGTTCCAAGTCCCTTTACGAAGGATTCTTTCAAAGTCCAATAATGGATAAAATGTTTTACACGCTCTTCGTCAGAGTAATCAAGAAATTTTTTAATTTCCTCCGCGTGGAAAAAACGTCCCATCAGAGATTGAAGCCTGACATTTCTGTCAACTTTTTCAATATCAATACCTAGTGGTGTAGAGGTTGACATTGCAAATGCAAGGTAGCCTTCGGTATGAGAAATATTAAAATAAAGATTCCGTCCGATTGCTGGAGAGGCAAGATAGGGTTTGCCATGCCTGGATTCATGCAGGCATACCAGACCTTTGTCAATACATAGATAATAAGAAAGGATTTCTCTGATCATGGCACGCCCGGCACCTGCTTTGTGCAAGTTGCTGTCATCCGGTTCCGGCACATAGATAATGTGTACTTCGCCCGCAGCAGGAAATGAAGGAGTTTTACCTTGTAAATCGCGTAATTTTAAGAATTTGAACTCCATAATATGGACTCCTTTCAAGTGAGATAAAGTCGGTAAGTTTTAAAATTCTATGGATATATTATAACTGTTTCCAGATGATTTTCAATGATTGATAAAAACAAATCTATCTATGTTGCACAAAGTTTTACATTTTCTAAAAAAGGGATAGACAAAAGGGGAAAGCCTGTCTATAATCCAAGACATCTGATTGTTATATTCTAGTTGGCAAGACATAACCATTCAAGTTATTCAAAGTAATTCAATGTTATTCGACCATTTATTCCGGTCATGAATTCCTAAGAAGATAACGAGAGAACACACAAGAAGAGGAGGGATAATATGTGGAGAGCAAAAATCTGGTAATCTGTGATCCAGAGACAAAATTTGCTTCCGCGTTTGCACAGTATCTTACAAGACAGAAAGAATTGGCGGTCCGTGTCAGGACATGCAGTGATCTTTCTTATGTATTGGCTATACAGGAGAAAGAGAAGATCGATTTTCTGTTCATATCTTCGGAGTATCCGGAAGATTCCAGAAAACAGGTAAAAGCTGGTATGGTATTTGTAATCGCACCAGAAAGAGAGGTGGCGTTGGAAAACCGGGAGGTGCCGATCTACAAATACCAGCCGGGAGATCAAATCCTGGCGGAAATGATTCGTCAGTGCAGCATGTCAGGAGACGAGAAGCAGATATTTTTAAAGATTACCGGTAAAAAGAACTGCAGAGTAATTGCGGTATATTCTCCGGTGAGAAGAATTGGAAAGACAACCTATGCAATCCGGCTTGGAAGAAAACTGGCAAAGGAGGCAAATGTATTGTATCTGGGAATGGAAACTTACGGTGGAGAAGGTGGACATTTTCCGGAAGGAACACAGACACTGGCAGATGTCCTGTACTATGCAAGGCAGGAACAGAGCAATATCGGAACGGTACTTACAACTATTGTGAGACACTCGGAAAATCTGGATTATATAGTACCGATGCCTGTATCCGAAGACATTAAGGAGATTGACTCGGAAGAGTGGATCAGGCTGATACAGAAAATTATAGAACAAAGTATTTATGAAATCGTGATTCTGGATATGGATGAAGGCGTTCGGGACATTTACCGGGTGCTTCGGATCTGTAATGAGATTCACATGCTTACGATTGATGAGCCGGTCGCAGAGGCGAAGGTGGCGCAGTTCGAGGCAGAACTGGAACTTCTGGGCTACGAGGATGTCAGACGTAAGATCATACGAAAGGAGCAACGCACATGATACAGGCGGAACAGCTTCATGCGAGGATTCTGGAGGAACTGGATCTGTCCAGAGATATTCCGGATGAGGAGCTGACGGAGTTGATTCACCGCGTGCTGGACGAGGCATCCGGCAGAGAATATATACCGCTTGGGAAAAAGGCGGAGCTTGGCAGAGAATTATTTAATGCATTCCGGAAATTTGATCTTCTTCAGGAATTTCTGGAAGATGATAAGATCACGGAGATTATGATTAACGGGACTGAGAATATATTTCTGGAGAAGGAAGGAAAACTGATCAGCTCCGGGAAAAGGTTTGTTTCGCGGGAGAAGCTGGAAGATGTCATTCAACAGATCGTTGCAGGATCCAATCGAATCGTAAATGAAGCATCTCCAATCGTGGACGCAAGACTTCCGGACGGGTCGAGAGTAAATGTGGTACTGGGGCCCATCGCTTTAAATGGGCCCATAGTAACCATAAGAAAATTTCCAAAAGAAGCAATTACAATGAAACAGTTGATCCGGTGGGGTTCTATCTGCTGGGAAGTAAAAGAATTTCTGGTAAAGCTTGTTAGGGCAGGCTACAACATATTCATCAGTGGAGGAACCGGATCAGGCAAGACCACATTCCTGAATGCTTTATCGCAATACATACCAAAGGATGAAAGAATCATTACAATTGAGGACAACGCAGAACTACGGATTCTGGATATTCCAAACCTGGTAACTCTTGAGGCGAGATGCGCCAATCTTGAGGGAACAGGTGAGATTACTATACGCGAATTAATTCGGACGGCGCTTCGGATGAGACCAAATCGCATCATTGTCGGGGAAGTTCGCGGAGCCGAAGCAATTGATATGCTGCAGGCACTTAATACCGGTCATGATGGAAGTCTTAGTACCGGTCATGCCAATAGTCCTAAGGATATGCTTTCTAGGCTGGAGAGCATGGTGCTGATGGGAATGGATCTTCCTCTGGGGGCAGTTCAGAGACAGATCGCATCAGGAATCGACATTATTGTGCATCTTGGAAGACTCAGAGATAAAAGCCGTAAAGTACTGGAGGTTTCAGAAATCCTGGATTATCAGGACGGTGAGATTCTGGTGAGTCCACTGTACAGATTCGAAGAGACAGGAGAAAAGGATGGGAAAATTCAGGGAACTTGGAGAAAAATGGACGACCTGGTTCATACACAGAAGTTACTGGCAGCAGGATATAAAGAAGTGTGAATATGTAAAAATGATCTTGAAGGTCATCATGATTGTGACAGGAACGGCATGGATATATTATCGCTCATGGGTGGCAGTTATATTGTTGATTCCGGCAGGCGTGTGGTATTACATACAGCTTCTGGACGAATGCATTAAGCGAAAAGAACAGGAATTTCTAGTACAGTTCAAAGAACTGATACAGACATTTTCCTCTTTACTGAATACAGGATATTCTGTGGAAAATGCAGTGAAAGAGAGCCTGAAAGAGATGCAGGTTTTTTACTCTGATGATGCGGCAATTCTACGTGAGCTGGAAATCATGGTCAGGCAGATTCGGGTACAAGTACCGGTGGAACAGGCAGTAGAAGAACTGTCCGAGAGAACAAAGCTTCCAGATGTGGAAAGCTTTGCCGGAGTCTTTGTCACGGCCAAGAGAAGCGGAGGAAATCTGATGTCTATTATCCGCAATACAGCGGATCAGATTGGAGACAAAATTGATGTAAAACGGGAAATTGATACAATGCTGGCGGCGAAAAAATATGAATTTCAGGTGATGTCGGTCATTCCTTTTGGAATTGTACTTTATATGACTGTCAGTTTTCCGGAATTTATGGGAAATCTTTACGGAAATATAGCAGGAAGAGGAGTGATGACAGGATGTCTGATCATATATTTGGGCGCATACGGGCTTGGGAGAAAGATCATCGAGATCGAAGTCTGAGTATCGGGATCATGTTAGTGGTGTTTTCGGTGGGCGTTGCAGCTCTTATCTGGGATTACAATGGTGCCTACAGAAAAAATGTAGAGGAGATCACAAGAAAAACTTATGGCAAAGGGAAGAAGACGGAAGAACTGCGTGTAGAGGGAAAAGACCGAGTATTGGGGGAAATTCCGATTGAAGTAACAGAGCAGGTCTATGGAGAACAGGAAATCAGTCAGGTATTAAAGCAGGCAGTAAAGGAAATGGATTCGTTGATTCTGGGGGAGAATGTAAGTCTGGATCATGTGGACCGGGATTTGAATCTTCTGACAGAGATTCCAGGAAAGCCAATCGACGTTACATGGAAGCTTGACCGCTATGATGTGATTAATATTTACGGAAAATTAAAGGAAGATAAGCTTGTAAGTGAAGGGACACCTGTGAAGCTGACAGCAACATTAACATATCGGGAAGATGTAGGAAAACAGGTGCTTTACGAATGTATGGCAATGGTCTATCCACGAATGGCCGGAAGTGATGGAGCGTTATTAGAAAAGGTGCGCCGGACAGTGGCAGAAAAAGATCAGGATACCAGAGAATCTGGGACGTTAACATTGCCGGAACAGGTGGACGGACAGGAAATATATTTTTATACGGTAATGAACTGGAGAGGTGCAGTAATTATGGCGGCTGCAGTTGTGATTTCCGTACTGTTTTTTGCGCTGGACAAGCAGAACGAGATAAAAGAAAAACAGGCAAGACAAAAACAGATGTGTCTGGATTATCCGGAAGTCATCAGCAAGCTGACATTACTTTTAGGTGCAGGAATGACGGTCCGCAAAGCATGGAGAAAGATTATAAATGATTACGATTCGCGGATAAAGCAGCAGGGTGAGCGTGCGGTTTATGAAGAGATGAAGTATACATGCCGACAGATGGATGGTGGTGTTCCGGAAGCAGAAAGTTATGAAAAATTCGGAAGAAGATGTGGGACACAGGAATATATGAGATTTGGAGCATTGCTGTCACAAAACCTGAGAAAAGGTACAAAAGGTCTCAATGATCTGCTCCGGCTGGAAGCAATCCAGTCTTTTGAAGAACGAAAAGCAAGAGCAAAACGGCTCGGGGAAGAAGCAGGAACAAAGCTATTGCTTCCGATGTTTCTGATGCTGGCAGAGGTGCTTGTGATTGTTGTAGTTCCGGCATTTTTTACCGTACAAATGTAGACATTATAAAAATATAAAAATATGCCACAGAAGATATGACGGAATAAAAAAGCAAGCGTAGAGAAGTAAGAATAGAGAAGGCGGGAGGATTAATTATGTGGAGAGTTTGGTATTTAAAACACAGAGTGAGAGAAATATTGGAAAACAAAGATGGAGTCGGAGTTGTGGAAATTATCGTTGTACTGATTTCACTTGTCGTTATATTCAAATCTCAGCTCACAAGTCTGGTCGAGACGATTTTCGAGAAGATTACAAGCGAGAGCAGCGGTATTTAAAGGGGGAAGTCACAGTGTATTTAAGTCTGGTATTTATTTTACTTATTTCATTTGCAGGAGTAATGCTGGAAAGTGCCTCTTTACAGAATGTAAAAAATTACAGAAGAGCAGATATGACACGGGCGGTGGAAAGCATATTTGCAGAGTATCAGAAGGAACTCTGGGAAGTCTACGGAATTTTTGCACTGGAAGGAAGTTATGAGACGGGCAGTTACAGTGAAGAATTGTTAAAGGAACGGCTGGCCTATTACGGAGCAAGCGGGATGAATCAGGAAATTACAAGAATTCAGCTATTGACGGACCAAGGTGCCAGTGCATTTTACGAGCAGGTGACGGCATATATGGAAAATAAATACGGACTGGATAAGGTGAAGAAACTGGTTGGACAGACAGATACATGGAAAGCAGGAGAGGAGTCTTTACAAAATTATGAAAGGGACGGGGCAAAAACGAAACAGGAATTACAGGAGCTGTTGTCGCAGAAGGAGGAACTTCCAGAGGAAGAGAATCCCTTATCGCATGTGGCGAAATTGAAAAGCATGCCTCTTGTAGATTTGATTATGCCAAAGGGACGTGTAATGTCAAAGAAAAGTATTACGTTATCGGAAATGGTATCTCATAGAAAACGAAATCAGGGATATGGAGATTTCTCAGATGTAGCAGGATCGGGAAGTACAATCAGTAAATTACTGTTTGGAGAGTACGTGCTGGAACATTTCAAGATGGCTTCGGATAGCCTGCAATCTGGCAATGGAAATTATAATAGTGGAGATTCTGTCGGTGGAGATTTTGTCAGAGGAGATTCTGCTAATGAAGACTTCAGCAACGGGAATCGTGGTGACATGGCAGGTGCGGGGAGTCTGGACTATGAACTGGAATATATTCTGGAAGGTCACGCCAGCGACAGAGAAAATTTGGAGACGGTTGCCAGTAAGCTTCTTATGGTCCGATTTGTGCCGGATTATGCATATATCCAGACGGATCCGGAAAAGAAAGCAGAAGCCGAGGCGGCAGCGCTTACATTATGTACGGTGATCGGACTTCCGGAACTGGCAGAGGGTGCCGCGCAGGGAATTTTACTTGCATGGGCTTATGGTGAAGCAATCATGGATATTAGAACGCTTGTAAGTGGAGGAAAAGTACCACTTGTAAAGAACGCAGAGGATTGGAAACTAAGCCTTTCCGGACTGATGCAGCTTGGCAGTGCAGGAGAAAATGTGGCAGCAGATAGTGGTAAAGATATGGAAAGCGGACTTGCTTATCGGGAATACCTTCGCATGCTGTTGTTCCTGAAATCCCAGGATGAAGTTGGGATGCGTACATTAGATATGGTGGAACAGAATTTAAAGATACGATATGGACAGACATTTTTTCGGGCAGATGCCTGCATCAGCAGAGTAGAATTTCACAGCACATGTAATCTGCGCCGTGGGATCATGTACGATTTTCCGACATATTTTGGATACAATTAAAAAACGAAATGAATCAATGATGAAATGAATCAATAACGGGTGGATGCAGATGTCCTTCCGCTCCCCCTACTGGGAGTTATAAATTTCTGCGAACTGAAAACATAAAAAATGAAAGGAGAAAGATTCGATGAACTCAGATAAAGATATCCCTTTATTATCCAGCATATACAAATCCAAGCATACAGGAAGGGCATCTGCATCCACCCGTAAAAAAGGAAGCATTACCGTGGAGGCTGCCATGGCAGTACCAATCTTCTTTTTTGCAACGCTGGCATTGGTATTACTGCTGGAGCTGTTATCCGTGCAGACGGCTGTGCGAAGCGGACTTCAGGAAGCGGGAAAGAAGCTTGCAGTGCAGGCAGTAGAAGTCCCGGCAGTGATTCCATCGAATCTGGAACGTGATGTTGTAAATTCTATCGGAGCAGAACGGTTAGAGAGAAGTATTGTAGAAGGTGGCAGCCTGGGAATCGACTGCAATCAATCTTATCTGTCGCCATTTACAGGAATTGGAGAAATTCAGGCATCTTATCAGGTGAGGATTCCGGTTCCGGGCTTTTCTATAGCGCCGATTTCTTATAAGGAAACTATGAGGATTAAGGCATGGACCGGCTATGAAGCAGGAGGTTTTGGTGAAGAAGATGATCAGATCGTATACGTAACGGATACAGGAGTTGTCTATCACAAAGATGCACATTGTACACATCTGGATCTGTCGATCCATGCGGTGGCGTCATCAGAACTTAATAGTCTTCGCAATGAAAGTGGCGGAAAGTATCATGCCTGTGAGAAATGTGTTCATGGCAGCAGTATGGGTGGAAGTGTGTATATTACTGATCAGGGTGACCGGTATCATAATTCACTGACATGCAGCGGATTAAAGCGTACCGTATATACAGCGAGAATTTCTGAAGTACCGGGAAAGCGTGCATGCTCAAAATGTGGTGGAAAGTAGAATGCCGGGAATGACAAGTAGAATGAGAAGAGGTACAAGATGTGGGAAATATAAATAGAATGGTAGATATAGTTGTGCTGTTAATTCTAACCGGGCTGTCTGTGTCAGATATTAGAAATAAAAAAGTTTCCAGAAGAGTTCTGACATTGTGGGGAATATTGACAGTCATCTGGAAAATAGTGGATTTTTATCAGATCAGAGTGTTTCCGGAAAAGATGGAACAGACGAATGTAGGTGATCTTGCTGGAATCTGTGCAGGAATCGGAGTGGGAGTGCTGTTCCTTCTTGTCAGTAAAGTGACAGAAGAAGCAATCGGTTATGGGGACAGCGTGGCAATTATGATTCTTGGAGGATATCTGGGGTTTTGGAAAGTTGTGGGAGCGCTGGCAGTAGCATTTTTTACAAGTGGAGTCTGTTCGGTGATATTGGCATTTCGCGGACGAGTGAAGACAATGCCATTTTTCCCATTTTTGACTCTTGGATATATTCTGATGCTGGCAGAGCAGGGAGGTGCAGCGTGAGAGGTTATACAGTAGAGATGTCATTCTTAATGCCAATCATTATGTTGCTGATCATGAGCAGTATCTATGCATTTTTTTATTACCATGACAAGAATATAATTGCGGGAGCAGCTTATGAGACAGCGGTAGTCGGCAGTAATAAGGCGAGAGAAAAACCGGATTCACAGACTGGATCTGGAGATAGAAGTGGGACAGATGTGGCGGAACTGGAAACACTTTTTCAAAGTCGCGTGAATGGAAAGTGTATCCTATTATCTACAATCCAGGGACAGGTTACGGTGGAAGGAGATGAAGTCTGTGTCCGGGCACAGGGAACATGGAGGAAGATGAAAGTCAGTGTGGAAAAACGTGCAGCAATTACAGAACCGGAGAAAAAGCTTCGGGATATTAAGAAAATAAAGGAGTTCGTCAATGGAACGTAAGATTACGATAGAAGAGTCAGTCCCTTATACAGAGGACTATCAAAATAAAATGCTGGAAGAAAATCAGGTGGAAGGACTGCTGGAAATGCATGGACGGGGAATGGATGACAAAAGCTGTTATGATTATGATGTGAGTGGAAAAGTGTCCATGAAAGCGCTCTATGAAAAGCATACGATGAGTGGAGAAGAAATAAAAATATTGCTAAAATCTATTTTGTGTGTCGTGAAAGAAGTAGAAAGGTATCTTCTCAATGTGAATTGTATTCTGATGGATCCGGAGTATATTTTTTACACAGAAGAAAAGTATTATTTTTGTTATTATCCACCGAAAGAAAAAAGTCTGTGGGAAGGATTTCACCATCTGAGCGAATACCTGGTGAAATGTGCAGATTATCAGGATAAAGAATGTGTCCAGATCGTGTTCCTTTTGCATAAAGAGACTATGAAAGAAAATTACAGTCTGGAACAGATTATAAAGGAGTGTGTAAAAGAAGAGGAAGAAAATGTTTTGGCAGAGGATAAAAATACAGATTTGGGAACAGAGGAAGAAAAGGAAGGAAGCACATATTTTGACCGGACAGAACATGACTGGATCGCAAGTCAGGAAATGGGAAGTACGATACTCCGTGAGACAGAAAACCTGTGGACACCGATGAAGCGTTTTCTTCACAGACGTAGAAAACCAAAGTGGGGAGACTGGGACGGGCTGTATATTGAAGAAGAAGATCTCTAGTGTTATACTGTACTGACAGGAATGATGCCGGAAAAAATCCCGGCTGGAATATCAGAGACAGGAGGCGGTTTGTCGTGAGACAGGAACGGTTTAAAATGGAAAGACAGGGGCTGGTGGAAGAAGGCCAGCAGGTGGAAGTAACAGAGAGAAGTCCGAATACGAACCTGTTTACTTATGTAGTGGAACCGGCAGTTGCAATGTCCGGAATTTACAAGACATCTGAGCGTATTCATGCAAGACAGGGCGTAATCAAAGAAATACAACATACGGACAGAGGATACTATCTGATCGTAGAGTTTGATGAGTAAAATCTTGCAGAATAACGTTGACATTACAGAAAATTAATGAGAGAATTTTCCTATGAGAAATTACAAGAAATTACCAATTTGTACAATTGCAATCGCAGCAGCGAATGTTCTGATCTTCCTCGGACTGTCTTTTATGGGTATGACTGAGGATTCCGCATTTATGATGGAACACGGAGCAATGTATGTTCCATATCTCATGAACGGAGAACAATATTATACACTGATTACCAGTATGTTTTTGCATTTTGGATTCAGTCATCTGATGAACAATATGGTGATGCTGCTGGTCATCGGTTACAGCCTGGAACCAGAGACTGGAAAGATCCGTTTTCTGCTCATTTATCTTGGAAGCGGACTGATGGGAAATCTCGTATCGGCATGGTTTGATGTGAGTCAGGGAAGCTATGCGGTATCAGCAGGTGCTTCCGGAGCAATCTTTGGAATTGTGGGAGCACTTCTTTATGTTGCAATCCGTAATCATGGACGAGTCGGAGAGATTTCAACAAGAGGACTTGTTCTGATGGCAGGCTTAAGTCTCTATTATGGATTCACCGCACAAGGGGTGGATAACGCAGCCCACATTGGCGGGCTGGTATCCGGATTTTTACTGGCGGTACTCACATATTGGAAACATAAGCCGAAACATTATTAAAAATGTTTTAAGGGATTGGAATTGTAAGGGTGAATGTAGTTTTTACCTGGCAGTCCGGCAGATCTGGTTCTGAGTGGACAGTCAGTGTTCCGCCATGCGCTTCGATAATTCGACGGGAAAGTGGCAGACCTAAGCCTGTTCCGGACGATTTGTACGTGACAAATGGTTCGAAGATTGCAGATAGATGTTCTGGTGCAATACCACAGCCGTTATCGGAGATGGAGATAATCAGATTTGAATGCTCTTTCCATGCGTGAAAGTGAATTTGCGGGGAATAGGTATGTGCTTTGCAGGCATTCAAAGATCCGTTACTTTCACAATTACAGGCAGAATCAAGATGATTAGAGCATGTAGATTGTTGAATCAGTACTGCATCGCGCGCATTTCCAAGAAGATTCAGAAGAACTTCCCGAAGTTTGATGGAATCTGCAGGCATAACAGGAAGTTCCGGCTCTATCCGGGAGATAAATTCAATATCGGTTTCAATGATGGAGGAAGCAAAGGATAAGGAAATTTTCTTGAGAAAGATGTCGAAATCTGTCGAAGAAGGTGACAGACGTTGACCGTTGTTGTATGCTGATAACTCTTCCAGTAGTTGTTTCATATATTCGATGTCGCTATGTAAGTCTGACCAGTGCCGGATATTCAGAACTTCCGGATTGGATGCTTCGATCATCTGTAAGGTACTGTATATAAGAGTCAGCGGGTTACGAATCTCATGGCTGATGGTACTGATATCCATACGGTGGGAGTGAAGAAGTCTGGTGAGAAGCTCTTCTTTCTCAGGACTTTCTGCCATGATTTGGTGTAATTTTTCATAATCAGATTCTGTGAACATAATGATTACCGCCCTTTATGAATTTATTTTTTCATAGTGTAGCATTGGCGGATAAAATAATCAACAATTTTTAAAATGACTTTTTAAATGAAAGAAGGAAATGAAAATGAAAGATGATAACTGCATTTTTTGTAAACTGGCAAATGGAGAAATTCCAACAGCAACATTGTATGAAGATGAAGATTTCCGCGTGATTCTGGATGCCAGCCCGGCTTCGAAAGGACATGCACTGATTATTCCAAAAGAACACTATGCCAATTTGTATGAGTTGGACGATGATAAGGCTGCAAAAGTTATGGTGCTGGCTAAGAAAATGATCACAAAGCTTACAGGCATCTTACACTGTGACGGGTACAATATCGTGCAGAATAATAACGAAGCAGCAGGACAGACTGTATTCCATTTCCATTTACATATGATTCCGCGTTATAAAGGTGACGAAGTTGGACTTGGCTGGAAGATGGGCGAGCTTACCGAAGAGGATAAGCAGGATATTCTGTCTAAATTATAAACTTGAAAGAGATGGAAATTAAATGGTGGAATCTGAAGATGTAAAGAAAGCTGAAATCGACAGGCTTTACAAAGAAAATGTAAGTAAAGTGTACCGAACGGCATTGTACTACGTCGAAGATCACTATGTGGCAGAAGAGATTGTGCAGGAAGTTTTCCTAAAATTATACGACAACCTGGGAGATATATGTATGGAGTCCGTGCCTGCGTGGCTGATCACTACCGCAAAGAATATGGCAAAGAATTATCTAAGAGACAGCAAGTGGGAGACGCCGATGGAAGAGGTTCCGGAGCAGGAGGTGCCATATTCGTCAGAAGGACTGGATGCTCAACTCATAGAAGTGCTTCGTCAGAAAGAATGTTGCGACTTAAAAGATACGATCTTTGCAGATTTATATGAGAAAAATTCAAGATGGTATGAGGCAGTTACCGTTTCATATACTTTGGATAAACCACAAAAAGAAGCTGCAGAGAAAATGGGGATACCTCTGGATACGCTGCATAGTACATTATACAGAGCAAAACAATGGATTAAGAAGTACTACGAAGAACAGTTTCACCAACTGGATGACAAATAAAAAACAGGTGCCGAATATGACACCTGTTTTCTTCTATCAGATATCTGCGATAGAATCAGATAGTTTTGTAAGTATCTAAGCAGTTACCGATTCAATCAGATCAATGATGGTATCGATAGAATCCTGCTGGGAAGAATGCTTCATTGCATCGATGTATTTCTCGCGGTTATCATAGAGATCATGAACTGCGGTGAGAAGTGTTTCGTTCGTAAGTTCCTCTTCTTCAAGCACCATACTGAATCCCTGACGCTCGAAAGAACGGGCGTTGAGAATCTGATCACCACGGCTTGCATTGGCAGACAGTGGAATCAGAAGATTTGGTTTGTGCAGGGCGAGAAGCTCGCAGATAGCATTGGCTCCGGCTCTGGAGATTACAATGTCGGTCAGTGCGAAGAGGTCACGCAACTCTTCTTTGATATATTCGAACTGTGCGTAGCCTTCTGTTCCGTTCAAAGAAGGATCGAGCTTGCCACGGCCACATAAGTGAATGACCTGGAAGTCTTTCAGAAGCTCCGGGAGAATCGCACGGATGGCATTGTTCACGGCAACGGCACCGAGGCTTCCGCCGACAACCAGAATGACCGGTTTGTCGGAAGTAAAGTGAAGAAATTCTCTGGCGCGGTACTTATCTCCGCTTAAAAGCTCCTGGCGGATCGGAGATCCGGTGAGAACAGCCTTGCCTGCCGGGAGAGAAGATAATGTCTCCGGGAAGTTGCAGCAGACCTTCGTTGCAGAAGGAATGGAAATCTTGTTGGCAAGCCCCGGAGTCATATCAGATTCGTGGATAATGACTGGTACATGTTGTCCCTTACCGGCAAGGACTACTGGTACAGAGACAAAACCTCCCTTGGAAAATATAACATCAGGCTCCAGAATCTTAATCAGTTTACGTGCTTCACCCATTCCCTTGATAACGCGGAATGGATCTGTGAAGTTCTGGACGCTGAAATAACGTCTGAGTTTACCGGTCGAGATGCCATGATATGGTATACCGAATTGAGAGATAAGTTCTTTCTCAATTCCGTTATATGAGCCGATATAGTGGATGTCGTATTGTAATTCTTTAAGACGTGGTAACAGGGCAATGTTAGGTGTAACATGACCGGCAGTACCGCCGCCGGTTAAGATAATACGTTTCATAAAAAGCTCCTTTCGATAATATATGTTACAATAAGAATGCCGTACGGATAATTCTGCTTCGTATATACTGTACGAAACAGTGAAAACTTTTCAACTTTGGCATATAATTATATTATACGTTCCCGAGAGATTTGGTCAAGAGAAAGAGAGGATAGATTTCGTTAAGAGGTAGATTATGAGTGAAAAGAAAGATCAGTTGAAAGAAATCCTGAAAGATCAATTGAATAAAGAAGCGAAACAGATTGAAGAAGAAGTCGGACTTAACGATAATGAAGAGATTCCAAATGAGCTGAAGATCCGCATGAAAAATGCACTGGATCAAAAAATCCGTGAGCGTGAAATGCGTTCTGAAGATATGAAGCGAACAGATGCGTATGCGAAACTCTCAGAAGAAGACCAGGAAGCACTTCGCCTTGGACGGGAGATGTTGAAGAATCAGAGCGAGGAGAAGAAAATCTATACAATACGCCGGAAGAAACGCAATATCCGCAGAATTGTAGCACTGGCAGCAGTGCTGATCCTCGTAATGGCAGTTGGAATGACAAGCATTGGCGGACCAGAGAGAATGCTGCAGTTTGTAAAAAGCTCTGTAGGGGGAAGACAAGTATCCAAAGTCAATTCCAGCGATAAAAATAAGATTATCGAGGAAGAAGATGAAGAGAAGGCGTATGAGAAAATAACGGATGAGTTTGGGATTGGTCCAGTAAAAATAATATGGCGTCCGGAAGGGATGAAATTTAAAAAAATGTTATTGGATACAGATATTCAATTGGCTGAATTGGATTACTTGTACAATAATGAAAATACAGAATTTGTGATTAGTGCCTCTTATGGAGAAGCATCATTAGGCGCAGATAATGAGGATGAGATTACAGATCATTATTATAAACAAGAAAAAATGGCGCAGGTTGAGATTACAGAATACAAAACACCTGAAACAGAAACTAAGAGATATAAGGCAGAATTTAAATATAAAAATTTATATTATTGTTTAACAGGAACGATGACAAAGGAAGAAATGGAAAATATTTTAAAAAATTTGTATTTTTTGTAAAAAACGCGTCAGTTTTTCGAAGTTCATGTGTCTATTATATAGGGAACCCTAAATAGACAAAGATGGGAGGTAGATAAATGAAGCGATGTATGTCCATATGCTGCGTGTTTGCTATGGCTTTAGGATTGAGCTTTGGTGTATCGACGGATACACAGGCGGCATCTAGCGTGAAGGTGATCGACGGATCCCAACTTACAAAAGATGCAGAATCCATCGGCTATAATCAAAAAGTTGCCAGAGGCGAAGATCTTCTGACAGGATATTCCAAAATTGTCCGGATGGGTCCAGGAGAAATCTATGCCGGAGGAACAACGTTAGCTTCGCATGAGGTAAAACGTATCGGAATTGGGGTAATTATTGAACGCGCTAAGGAAGAAGATACAAAATGGTCTTTTTATGATTCCTGGAATAAGTTCTTAGAAAATGCTGATCGTGTATCTTCTAAGAAATACATGGATGTAGAAGGTGACTATTACTATCGTGTTCGATGTGTTCATTCTGCAGGTGAAGATAAAAGCAGCAGTTTCACAGATGGAGTTTACATTGAGGAACCATAAGTAAGATTTTGTAGAAAAGAAAAAAGAATTTAACAAATTTATAATTACAATCAGATTAGTGGGCAAGGCCATTATAATGATGGGAAAAACAAATTAAAAACAAATTTCGGGTAAAGTTAGTAGGTTGGATCATAATACTTTAGAAATTTTATAACAACTGAATATTGAAACAATTAGACGCTCTTCCACAGCAATCTACATATTTCATGGCCCTTACGTTGGTTCGCAGGGCTTTGGAAGGGCGAAGGAACTGGAGACAGTTCCAAGAAAATTTAAAAGAAAAAATATTATAACAATCAAGAGAAGTAAGTTTAGGTAAGTTTAGTTTTAGGACACGCAAGCTATTAAAAGCTGCGTGTCCTTTTTATGTCACATTTAGTTTATCAGGTATTGGAGTTCGATGTCATAGGTGTTATTTATATTTATTTTCATGCTAATACATATTATCATATTAGCATGAAAGGAGATTCCATATGACTCAATTTGAAAAATTAGATCTGTTATTGCGTGAATGTGGAGGGACAATTCAGACATTTCAAGTCCTAAATAATGGAATTAGTAAGTCTGTGTTTTATGCCTATGTGAAGGAACGAGGATTAGAGCAAGCTTCTCATGGTGTGTATGTATCACCTGATACGTGGACAGATGCGATGTACCTTTTGCATTTACGTTGTGGTCAAGCTGTATTTTCTCATGAAACTGCATTGTTTTTTCATGATTTAACGGACAGAGAGCCTTTGAAATACACCATAACAGTAAGAACTGGATATAATCCAAGTCGTTTGCAGGAAGACGGTTTTCAAGTGTACACAGTAAAAAAGGATTTACATGAAATAGGAATCATAGCTATGCAGACATCATTCGGACATTCCGTTCCCGTTTATGACATGGAGAGAACAATTTGTGATCTGCTTCGCAGCAGGAAAAATATTGAAATGCAGGTATTCCAAGATGCATTAAAGCAATATGCGAAGCGTAAGGATAAAAACTTACGGATGCTTATGAAATACGCAGCTATGTTTCATGTTGAAAAGATACTAAGACCATATTTGGAGGTGTTACTTTAGATGATAACAACGGCAAGACAATTAAAGGATTTGATTCGTAATCTGTCAAAGAAAAAATCCGCAGATGCACAGATTTTGATGCGGAATTATATCAATCCCCCTGGACGATGGTGTCTCGTTTCGGATCAAACGGATATCAGAAATCATGGAAGAAGCAGATTATCCGGGTGTTCGTGTAAGCATGGAAACAAAATTTGATGGAGTAATTACCCCATTAAAGATTGATATTTCTACAGGAGATATCATTACACCAAGAGAAATCAAGTACAACTTTAATCTTATGCTTGAAGATCGCACAATCGAGGTATGGGCATACAATTATGAAATCAATTCGCACATTATATGAAATTATATCAGAGAATATACACGGCGTATAAAAAAGATGGTTTACGAAAAATAGCAAAAGGCTGTTTTGATATCATCTTTCTTGACTGCAACTTGCCTGATGGAACAGGATTTTCATTTTGTGTTATAATATGTTATCAGATTTTTTTGCCCTTGTATTTTCCCTTATCAGAGTTTGTAAACACTGGTGGGACGATATAACACAAGGGAATATATAAGGGAAAGTTCACTTGTCACAAACGTAGTGTTTTCAATAGTTTGTGACAGGTGAAATCTCAATCGAAATTTGAGGTGGTAAAAATGGAAACAAAAATGGCGTATGGTAACTCAAAATTAAACAGAGATGTTATTAAATATATAGCCATGTTGACTATGTTGTTGAATCATATTTCACAAGTCTTTATGAAATCAGGATATTTTCTGTCGGAGCTATTTCTGGACATAGGGTACTTTACAGCAATTACAATGTGTTACTTTCTTGTAGAGGGCTTTCAATATACTCATTCAAAAAAGAATTATGCTATTAGACTGCTAATATTTGCCTTGATTTCTGAAATCCCATATTGTATGGCGTTTACAACAGATGGAGTGTTAGAATTTCAAGGTTTGAATATGTTATTTACATTGCTGATATGTTTTATGATTCTGATTGTGAATGATAAAGTATCAAATAAATTTTTAAAAGATATATGTATCTTGGGATTGATAATACTTTCTTTATTCTGCGACTGGGCATTATTGGCACCAATATTTACACTGTTGTTTATATGGAGTAGAGGATTAAGAAATAAGATGAAATATACATTCATTATTTCAATGTTGTTATTTGGACTTTTTAATTTTGCAGGTGGTATTGGAAGATTTTCGCTTGGTACAAATATTGCTTATGCATTAGGAAGTATGTCAGGAATTGCTCTTGCGGGAATTGTAATTTTATATTTCTATAATGGCAAGCGAATGGAAAGGGGGAAAGTATTCTCCAAGTGGTTTTTCTATTTATTTTATCCTGTGCATCTTCTAATATTAGGTTTGATTAGAATTTATTGTTTATAAATTAACTTTCAAATTGACGGAGTGATGGATATGAAAATCAGAGAAGTGAATGAAAATAAAAAGCAGTTTATATCATTAT
>ERZ838399.570-NODE-570-length-43021-cov-12.231788_pt1 | contig 43021 bp, 23 predicted proteins | sample MGYA00519683_ERZ838399 | MGnify/ENA primary metagenome ERZ838399 (study PRJEB31850, sample SAMEA3708833) | human gut metagenome | biome: human gut; feature: human-associated habitat; material: faeces | place: China | collected 2014 ...
GGTTTTGACAAAGACAAAAACGAAAAGTATGTAGCAAAATCGGTTCGTTCCGGTAGGGTTAATTTTGCAAAGATGTGTCGCAAAGTAAGTCAGCTTTGTGGTGTTCATCGGAAAGTGGTCGATTTGGTAGTCAGTGGTCTGGTAGATAAAATGGCTGAGGATATTGATGACGGAAAGAGCGTTCAGTTGGGTGAGTTCGGAATCTTTAGCCCTACTATCCGTACAAAAAGCTCGGAGGAAGAAAAGGCAATTTCGTCCAAGTCAATCGTTCAGAGAAAGATTTTATTCTATCCGGGGAAAATCTTCAAAGATACGTTGGCGGACATGAGTATTACGCGTCGTGCTGAGATTGAAACAGATTATACGGACGGAAGTAGCAACGGTGGCAATACCGGCGGAAAGCCGGGTTCTGGCGATGATGGCAAGGGAGAAGGAGGAGTGACACCCGATCCGGCAGTATAATAAGTTTAGTTTTGCTTTAAAGAAGGCTTTAGAGTTGTGGATGCACAGAGAATCGATGAATATTCGATGATCTGTGCATCTTTTTTTGTTAATATTCTACTATTGAACTTTTCAAACTTGCAAAATCGTTTCAATCGTTTCACAGAACCTTTCACACCCTATATTTTGTTCTGAAAGTATGATTTTATTCATTTCTTAACTTCTATATTTGTTCACAGAAACGAACGACTATGAAACATGGAATCTATATCTTGACTTTTTTTATGACATTACTTGGTCTTTCGGAAAGTGGATATGCTATGATTCCGTTTTTCACAGCTACAGGTGATACGGTCCGGCGGGCAGTAATATATTTCGAGGTGTCTGAAACGTGTGTTGACTCTTGTTATGGTAGTAATAATCAGGTAATTGTAGTGTTGGACTCTTTATTGGCGAGGAACTCGGATACGAAATATATAACTGCTTTGAATGTAATCACTTCTGTTTCTCCCGAAGATGACGAGTCTTATAATACAAATTTGATTTCCAAGAGGAATCACTCGGTTAGTGAATTCTTACAACGATATCATTCGAATATTGATGTTAATAAGATTCATTATTTTTCAGCAGGCGAGAATTGGTCAGAGTTACGTAAGTTGGCGGCAGCTGACCCTAACCTGCCGGATCGTGAGGAAGTGTTGGTATTGATTGATTATCATAAGAATGATATCGCAAAACGGAAACAATTGTTACGTAAGTTAAATCAGGGAGCTGCTTACAGATACATGGTCAACAATGTATTTCCTAAGTTGAGGCGGTCTGAAATTACAATAGTCCGGGAAATCCCGGAAGTGGCGAAGGAAACCTTTGAACCGGTATCTTCTGTCTCCGAGTTGTTGGTTTCAAGACAGGAAGAGGCGCTTCCGGATAGTCAGCCTGATAAGTCTGTGGGAGAAAGTGTAAATGAACAGACCTGTGAGGCAGTTATGTCGGAGGCAGAAGGACCGGGGAAAAGTAAAACAGTACTTGCTGTGAAGAATAACCTGCTATATGATATGGCATTGGCGCCGAATATAGAAGTGGAAATTCCATTAGGCAAGCGGTGGTCTTTGAATACCGAATACAAATGCCCGTGGTGGCTGAATAGTGAACATGATTTTTGCTATCAACTTCTTTCAGGAGGCACGGAAGGACGTTACTGGTTGGGAAACAGGCAGAAACATAATCGGTTGACCGGGCATTTTATCGGGCTTTATGCTGAAGGTGGAATATATGACTTTCAATTACAGGGAGACGGTTATCAAGGTAAGTATTATGGAGCTGCAGGAGTGACTTACGGGTATGCACGACAACTGGCACTTCATTTTTCACTTGAGTTCAGTCTCGGCATAGGGTATTTGACAACGGAATATAAGAAATATACTCCTTACGGGGGGGATATTATATGGACAAATAGTGGGCGTTATAACTTTATTGGCCCTACCAAGGCGAAAATTTCTCTGGTATGGCTGATAACAACAAGGAGGTAAGGACGTTATGCGAGATACAAGATATATTATTCTTGTGCTTCTGTCCTCGCTGCTAATGCTGACCGGGTGTAGTCGTCGCGATGTATTGGATGATTATCCTGTAAGCGGGGTAGAAATCTTGTTAGATTGGGCCGGAGTAACAGATGAATTGCCGGAAGGAGTTCGGATTATATTTTATCCGAAAGGCGGGGAAGGCAGAAAAGTGGATAGGTACCTTTCGGTACAAGGCGGGGAGATGAAGGTCCCTCCCGGACGATATTCGGTGGTAGCTTACAACTATAACACGGAAGTAGTGCGAATCCGAGGTGAGGAATCCTATGAAACGATTGAGGCATATACGGGATATTGCAATGGTTTGGGCATTGCCGGAACTGAAAAAATGGTTTGGTCGCCGGACCCGTTATATGTGTTGAATATTGATGAATTGAAAATAAAGAAAAGTGATGAAGTGTTTCACTTGGATTGGGAATTGGAATCGGTAATAAAGAACTACTCCTTTGCAATAGAGGTGAAAGGACTGGAATATGTGACATCAGTTATAGGGTGTGTAAATGGATTGTCTGATTGCTATTGTATAGGTAAAGGTTGCGGAATGTGTAACTCACAGCCTATTTATTTTGAAGCAAAGAAGGAGGGTGGCAAAGTAATAGCGCATTTTACTGCTTTTAAAGGGGCGAAAGATATACCGACGCGAATGTCAATGTTGGGAGAACCGGTTTCTCGAGAAACAAGTAGTGTAAAGTTGATACTAAGTTTTGTAAGAACTGATAATACGATACAGGAAAAGACGATTGATGTTACTGAAATAATTGGTACGCTTGAAAAAGATGAGAAGGAGGAAGAAGGAAAACAAGATCCGCCACCAGAGATTGAGTTGCCACCTGATGATAAGATTGAGGTAGAGAAACCGGAAACACCACCTAATCCTGACGGGGGTGGAGGAATGAATGGAAACGTTGATGGTTGGGGACCAGAAGATAATATTGAATTACCAGTAAACTGATTCCTAATAGCATAAACAGAATAGAATAATATTATTAACTAAAAAGATACAGTTATGAAAAAGATTTTATTGGCAGTAACAGCTGCTTTGGCAATTACGAGTTGCTCACAGAATGAAGAATTTGAGAATGAAGGACAGAAAACTGAGATTAACTTTACTACCATAGTAAGTAAGGCAACAAGAGCGAGCGAGTTAAAGACAGAAGGTTTGAAAACTAATGGTGGGTTTAAGGTTTTTGCATATAATACAAAGGATAATGATATGTCTGCTGAAACCATTTTGGGTGAGACACCATTTATGAATGGTGTGATAGTTTCTTGGAATAGCTCAGCATGGACAATGAACCCTGTTGGTCCTTATTATTGGCCTTTAAAGGATAAGATTCAATTCTTTTCATATTCGCCTGTGGCTAATGTGAACTATGTTGAGCCGACTAGTTCAAAAGCAGGTTATCCAAGTTTTTCTTATACTATCGTTGATTCTCAAGAAGATTTAGTCGTGGCTTATGCAAAAAATGAAACCAAACCGGGAGTATCCGGTACACCTGTAAAATTAGATTTTAAACATGTCCTGACCCAGATTAATTTCAAATTAAAAGGGAAGGATGATGGTTTTACTTATAAAGTAACCGAGATTACTTTGTCAGGAATAAATAATACTGGAAATTTTACTTATACTAATCCTACTGAAAGTGTAGTAGGTACTTGGTCAAATCCTTCTACTTCTAAATCGTATCAGTATAATGCAACTTATACCGATTTTACAGGTACTTCTGAACTTACTTTAGCAACGGGTGATAATGCATTAATGTTAATGCCGCAAACTTTGGGAGAAAATGCAGAAATAACAATAGCATATTCTACTGTATATGGTGGTGGAGAAGTCTTTAATGGAGAGAAAAAAGTTAGTTTGAAAGATGTTGTTTGGGGAGCTGGTGATAAGATTCTTTATACTCTTTTATTACCAGGCGGAGCTGAAAATGTTACATTTACTCCAGATGTAACTAACTGGAATACTCAAACAACGCCGGAAGCAAACGAGGCTCAGTAAAAACTTTCTAGATTTGAAAATTGAGCTTTCGAAGGATTATTTCTAGATTAGAAATACTTTTAAGAAGTCATCTCAGAAAAATGAGATGACTTCTTTTTTACTTTTCTCCTTTTTTTTATGGCTATATGAAATCTTTCATATATTTTTGTTGAAAACATAAAACAAATACAAGCAAAGCCAACATATGCCGTCTATCTGCCAAGGAAATTGGGATTGTCAAAACTGTCCAAAAGCTGTGAGCAATGCCATTGCTCATATTATTTATCAGCGGGGTTTCCATAGGCCTGCGCATAAATGCGAGGAGAATTTCATTCTTTTTTTGATGAAGGGAGAGATGCTGGTTAATAGTCAGGAATATGCAGGTACGATGCTCAGAGAAGGTGAGTTTATTCTTCAGGCTATCGGATCAAAATTTGAGATGCTTGCTATGACTGAATGCGAATGTATTTATTATCGTTTCGTTCAACCGGAGTTGTTTTGCGATTTGCGTTTTAATCATATCATGAAAGAGGTATCTCCTCCGCTTATCTATTCCCCTTTAAAAATAATTCCTGAATTACAATATTTCTTGAATGGCTCTATAACCTATTTGAAGGGAGATAAAGTCTGTCGGGAATTGTTGTCTCTCAAACGGAAGGAATTGGCATTTGTGTTGGGTTACTACTACTCCGATTATGATCTTGCGAGCTTGGTACATCCACTTTCCAAATATACAAATGGCTTTCAATGTTTTGTCATTCAGAATTATAAAAAAGTAAAGACGGTAGAAGAACTGGCACAATTAGGCGGATACACTATCAGTACATTCCGTCGGATTTTTAATAGTGTCTTTCATGAACCTGTGTATGAATGGATGCTGGCACGCCGCAAGGAAGGTATTTTGGACGACTTGCTTAATACCGATCACAGTATCTCAGAGATTTGTTATAAATATGGTTTCGAATCCCTGCCTCATTTCTCCAATTTCTGTAAAAAGTCTTTTGGAACCTCTCCGCGTGCATTAAGAACTGAAAAGAAAGTAGTTCAATAATAATTGTATGCCATAGGCTAATTTTTTATTATTTTGTTTGCGGGTATTATATATTTATTGTACATTGTCTGCCAATTTATTTATAATCAATTAGATATACCTTTGTCATAAGACTTAATGAATATAGAATAGGTTTTAAACTAGAAGAATAAACGTTATTGGCTATACCGAGATTCATGAAAACTGGGTTCTTCTTCAAATTTGGTGGTAAGGTGAATTAGTAAAATAATACTCAGATAGTTTATAGTCGACAGTATCTTTTATTCTCCCTTCGAGAAGGAAGGGAATGAAGATACCACCGACTTGCTAAATAGCCTCTAAATTTAAAGAAAACTCCAAAAAGTATATAATGAAAACAAATCGAGCTTTTAAAGGAGTTTTTGTGTTAGCTGGTCTGGCTTGTTCCATTTGTGGAGTGGCCCGAGAACGCCCTAATATTATTGTTTTTCTAGTAGATGATATGGGACTTATGGATACTTCGGTATCCTTTTGGGCAGATGAGAACGGCCAGCCGGTGTGTCACCAACTGAATTAAGGCCGAAAACACTTTAATCTTATTTTTAGGGGATAATGGTGGCGATGCTCCTTTGGGAGATGAACGTGGATATGGTTCGGCTGCTCCCTTGAGAGGAAAAAGGTACGGAATTTGAAGGTGGTATACGTGCCCCTTTTATTGTGGGCTGGGCAGAGCCGGAGAAAAAGAGTAAGGTGCATAAACGCCTACCGATTGAAATAAGAGGTATGCAAACATAGTTGGGGACAATTATGGATATTTATTTGACAGTGCTGTCCGTAGCACAGGATGCAAAGCTCCACAAGGTTATGTGTTGGACGGATTTGATCTGAAAAAGCAATTGAGTGGTAAAGTAAACTGGAAACGTACTGAGTCTTTCTTTATGCATTTTCCTCATACTCACTGCAGTAGCTACTTCACAACATATCGTATGGAGGACTAGATATTGATTTTCTACTATAATCCGGAAATTCCGAAGCACCCAAAAGCTTTACTTTATAATCTGAAAGATGATCCGGAGGAAAGAAATGATCTTTCATCTACGTATCCCGATAGATGTAGAGAGGTGATCCGTAAGATGTGTGGACAGTTGAAAACGAAAGGGGTTGTTTCAAAGATATCTTTGAAACAACCCCTTTCGATTTTATAATAAGACTGAATTTGTATGTTGCTTTATTTTTGGACTTTCATAATGAATCCTCCCCCTGATGCCATATGAATTCTTAATTTCTTATCGGCTGGGAGATATATAAGTTTGCGTTTATAATCTTTGCCGACCCTATCAGCATTTATGCCATCTTCAAAAATTTCAGCCTGATATTCACCTTCTCCTAAGAATGATAAATCGAGTTCCATATCACGGGCTTCCCAGTTGGTCAGTGCTCCTACATACCATACATTATCTTTTTTGCGTGCCATTGCCAGATACTCACTGACTTTCCCGTTTAGAGAAAGTGTTTCATCCCATACAGTCGGAATAGATGTGATAAATTTGGTACACTCTTCTTCTTTTAGATAATTGGTGGGAGCATCACATAACATATTTAGTGGTGAATCGAAAATTATATATTCAGCTAGTTGGCGGCAGCGTGTTCCCTGACTCATCGGTTCGGAATAAACAGACTTAAAGTTTTCTTTGTTAGCGTTGTTCATGGCTCCTTGCGTATAGTCTAGCGGACCAGCCACCATGCGGATAAATGGTAAAGTTACATCGTACGTCACTTGGTCTGTACCTTTCTCCGCCCATTTCATTTCTTCAAGTCCATGTACTCCTTCAAAATTGATGGCATTCGGATAGGTACGTTGTAATCCTGTAGGCTTGGATGTTCCGTGCAAATCGATGAGTAACTTATATTTGGCTCCTGTTTCCGCACAACGGCGGTTGAAATCAATCATATATTGGTCATCTCTGTCCATGAAATCAATCTTGAATCCTTTGATACCCATGGCGGCATAATGCTTGCAGACACGTTCCATATCAAGGTCAAAGGCACGGTAGCCCGCCCAGAGGATAAGTCCTACATTTTTGCTGTCGGCATAACGTATCAGTTCCTGCAAATCAATTTCCGGTACAATCTGAAATAGATCCGCAGGTCCGGCAACTGCCCATCCTTCGTCCAGAATCACATATTCGATACCGAATTTGGATGCAAAATCAATGTAATATTTATAGGTTTCCGTATTGACTCCGGCACGGAAATCAACATTGTACAAGTTCCAGTCATTCCACCAGTCCCATGCTACTTTTCCGGTTTTTACCCATGAATAGTCACCTGTTGCAGGAGTGGCGAGTTTGTATATCATGTCGCTGCATAGCAAATCTGTATCTTTCTCGGAGATAATCATTACGCGCCAGGGGAAAGCGGTTTTTCCTGCTGCCTTGGCTATATACGGTTCACGTGTCTTTACCACTCCTTTAAGCCCTCTTACTTCAATGGAGATATCTTTCGGGTAAGCGGCGAATTCTCCATAAAAGCCTTTATCATCGGGCGAGACTTTTAGGAACATGCCCGGATAATTCAGCAAATCGGCTTCCGTGATACAGACTTTCTTATTGTTTTTTCCTTCGGACAATACGGGTAGAAAAGCGAGCCGGCTTTTATCCCATTCTGAAAGTTGTACGTGACGGTATGTGTTTTGGAACGAACTATGATATTGGTTCTCTTTTCCGTCGATTTGGCGTCCTTTTGGAGTTGCCGCAAATACTTTCGGGTTATCAGGCAAGTTAAATACTGCCTGTTCGCTTTCAACCGTAAAGGGCTTTTTCAGGTTTGAGATAAAACGGTATGCTACTCCGTCTTCATAAGCTCTGAATAGTAAGCTATATCCTCCTTTGAATTCCAGGTTCAGTTCATTGTAGTTATCTTTGATGGATTTCTTTTTATAAATAGGCGGGTAAATGGTGTTGTTGACCAGTTTGGTAGCATGCTTTTTTAAACGTGGCTCTTTGCCGAATACGGTTCCGTCCGTCAGGGTCATTGAGACGGGTGAGGGGGCGAGCATGACATCTTCTTCATGAAGTACGGAGTAAGTGATTGTATTTCCTAACGTTATGTCTACCCGTATTTTTCCTGAAGGGTCTTCCAGTTTGATTACTTGTTGGGCGTTGCTCCACAAGGGGGCAGTCATCAGTAAGATGACTGCCCATTTTTTATTTAATATGTTCATATATGGATTCAGATTTTACATTTTATAGTCGTACCGCTTTTCACTTGCTTGTTCAAAATTGCCTTTCCTGCTTTTTTTACTGTTACTTGCAGTTTGTCATTCGGCTTCCTGACTACTTCTATATCGAAATCAGAGTTGAAGGCTTTGATTTTTCGAAGTGACATATGTTCCCATTCTTGCGGCAGACGGGGAGTGAGAGTAAAAGAATGAAGTCCAGTGGGGCGAATACCGAATATCCCTTCTGTGATAATACGTCCATAGAGTCCGCTTTCTGCGGAGAGGTGGCGCTGTCCGCCTTCCGGCCATGCTTCTACCGCATACGGGACATGGTTACCTAATAAGCGCGTGCCGGAATAATATTTCATAAACGTCATCGCTTTTTCGATTTCACCTGCCATGAAGGCGCCACGCAGGGCGTATAAGGTAGAACGGTCCCAAAAAGTCTGGCTTCCGGCCTGTGTCAGGAGTCCGTTCTCAGTCCATAGGCGGGAAGAGAAAAGGGCATCAATCGTGCCTGTGGCCCGTTTGTTGATTCCTACAGTCAGAGGAATACAAATCCATGCACGGAGAATATCGTTCCCTTCATAATATGCGTATGTATCAAATCCCTCTACCGTTGCCGCAAAGTAAGAGTCGATTGCTTTTTCCAAGTCATCGGCTTGCTGGCGATATTTCCTGGCCACTGCCGCTCCCTTGCCTAAGTCTTCAGCCAGATAAGCGGCTGAGAGGAGAGCATCGTAATATAAGGATGAAGTGCAGAGATTGGCTTTTCCGGCGGGGAAGCGATGCTCCAGTTCATCTGCATCAGAGGCGACTACACCACTTTCATTCAATTTCTTATGGCTGAATTCCAGGCACCACTCTATCAGTGCCCATAGCTGTCGGGCTTCTTCTTTGTTGCCGCTTGCTAATGCATAGCGTGCTGCGCCATATGCAATCATAGCGGCGTCGCCACGGTCGCCGGCTCCGTTCCAATAGCTGTCCCCTTCGGCTATGATTGAGCTGGGAATTGGTTTCCATTCATCATTCATATAACGTGCGAAGTGTTTGAACGAATTGACTGCGGAAGCGTTTCCATAGTCATAACCGATAAAGGGGAAATAGGGATTGATGTATTCGGCTTGGTCGTTTGCCCAAATAGCGGCATAGTAAGACTCTCCGCCGGGACCGTGCATAGGACCGCCTTTGGTGGCATAGATACTTTCGCAGGAGCGGATTTTGGAGAATGCAAACATTTTATCAAGTATCGGGTCGGGAGTTTCCAATACGAGGTTGTTCATCCATCCGGATACAAGTGCTTGCCGTTTTAACAGCTCTTGACTGGCATCTATGACGACCTCTTTTTCAGAAGGTTTGTAACCGGAGATAGAGGCGGAGAAGGTGCAACTTTTACCGGGAAACAGTGTGACTGCTCCTTTGGCTCCATGGGTCAACAGTTTGATGGAGTAACTTCCCTCCACTCCTTTTTTCGGATTTGTGGAAAGCGTGGTTGTGCTGGCGGGAATCTCGAGATTTACTTCATCAGCTCCTGTATTGGTGAATTCATAAATTTCAATCAATGATGGAGATTCGGTTGAAGGCAGGTAAGTGCGTTTCAGTGATAAGGAGCTTTTTTTTCCTAGTGTGATATCGCTGGTTACCTCCATTGTGCCGTTAAGCGTGATAGTTTTTACCTGTTCTTTCATGGAACGGCCGTTGATGGTAACTGCGTCCAATGGATTCCAGTCGAAACGTCGCATCAGGCTACCATGCGTGTTGTTGGGTATCAAGCGTAGCATAGGCCATATCATACTTTTGTTTAACTCGAAAGCTCCTGTTTGGTCTACGCCATATCTCAAGACAACAGCCATTTGTTTGCCTGCCATTTCGATATGGTCATGATGTACGTCTCCTTTTTCGACTTGCCATGTAATGCCACCGTCCGCATTGATTTTCCAACGTTCTTGTGCATGGTTGGCCTGGATACATGAAAGTAGCAGAAAAAATAAGAATAGTTTTTTCATGTGATTGTAATTATGAGGTTTACTTTTTGGTAATTGTCATTGCAAATCCACCGCCGGATGCCATACAAATCTTTTTTCTAGAAGCGGAAGTAACGGTGAACTGCTCTTTCTTATAGTCTTCAGCCTGCTTGTCAGCATTGATGCCATCTTTGAATAAAATGACTTCGTAGGTGCCATAATCAAGGAAACCAAAGTCGAGAGTAATCTCACGGGCAGTCCAGTCGGTCATTCCACCTATATACCAGGAAGTGCCCGTCCTGCGTGCCATAATAATGGATTCGCCTATTTTACCTTGCAAAACACGTGTCTCTTCGATGCCCTTGTTGGGGATACTGACGATAAAATCCGTACATTCTTGTTCGCGTTTGTAAATCGTAGGATTATCAGCAAGCATGGTCAGAGGAGAATCGTGCACTACATAAGCTGCCAACTGATGGCAACGGGTTCCTTGGCTCATCGGATTATAGTAGATATCCTTAAAGTCTTTTTTGGATGCATTACGCATAGCTCCCGGAGTATAGTCTACCGGCCCTGCCATCATACGTATGTAGGGCATTGTCACGTCATACTCCATCATATCCTTCTGGATAGGGCTCCATTTCATTTCTTCCATGCCGAAGACCGCCTCGAAGTTTATGATATTCGGATATGTACGGTTTAATCCGGTAGGTTTATAGAATCCGTGAAGGTCTAAACTTAATTTGTATTTGGCAGTCATGTCTGCAATGCGGTAAGCCATTTCCACGGCTGTCTGGTCGTCCCTGTCCAGGAAGTCTACCTTGAATCCGCTGATACCCATTTCTGAGTATTTTTTGCAGGCTGCCTCCAACTGGTCGTCCAGCACATTGAATACTGTCCAGAGGATTAAATCAACTCCTTTGCTTTTGCCGTAACGGATAAGTTCTTCCAAGTCAAGTTTCGGTATTACTGTCAACATATCGCCTTTTTCCGGATTGTACCATCCTTCATCCAAAACGACAAATTCGATGTGATTGTCTGCAGCGAAATCAATGTAGTACTTATAGGTATCCATGTTAATGCCGGCTTTAAAATCCACATTGGAGATTCCCCAGTCATTCCACCAGTCCCAAGCTACTTTACCGGTCTTGACCCATGAACAGTCTCCGATACGGTTGGGTGACGCTAAAGCATATACTAGGTTGTTCACGGGCATTTCTGTGTCTTTTTCTGTTATGGCCCATATGCGCCACGGATAGTTTCTGTCTCCTGTTGTCCGGGCTATGTAGTCAGTGCGTTTGGTAATCCGTTTCATGGCACGTGGAGGAAAACTCTTTATCTCTGCAGGGTAGCGGGCGAACGTACCTTGTAATGAAGTAGTTTTTCCATCTCCTTTGATGAACATACCGGGATAATTTTCCAAGTCCGACTCCAGTAAAGTCATTTTAAGTTCGTTTCCACAATCTACTGTGATGGGCAGAAATGCAATGTTGCCAGTGTCCACCCCCTTTATTGTACTTTTCGTATAGAGGTTTTGGAAAGCCATTGTGTATTGGTCTTTTCCTGGGGGTACGGTTGAATATGCCATATAAGTGGGATAATCTTTCGGAAAGTTCATTTGTACCATTTCATCTTTAATTATCAACGGCTCTTTCATCGTGGTGTAGAAACGATAGGCTATTCCTTCATTGTAAGCTCTGAAAATAATTCCATAATCACCTTTTAATTTTAGATTCAGCTCATTGTAGGTGACCTCGAATGAAGGTAGGCGGTAGTGCGGAGAAACGATATGCTCTTTGACTGATGCATTACGTTTTGTGCGGATTACCTTTGCATTTTCTCCTAAGACTTGCCCTTCCAGTACTAAACCTATCGGACTCTTATCCAATAGTATTTGGTTATTGTGTTTCAGCGTGTATGATAATTGGCCTTTTGCATCAATCTCTACCGTCAGTTTTCCATTTGGAGATTGTAGTAAGTGGTCGGTAGCCTGCAAAGGCAGGCTGCTCCAGCTAACTAATAAAAGTAAACAGAACAATTTTATAGGTCTCATATATTTCAAGTTAAATGCTTGCAAATTCTTCTTTCTATATTCCGGGTACATAAGGGAATGTATCCGTATCCTCTATCAGTAACAGTATGGAGAATGCACTTGACCAGCCGAAATGTCTGGCTGTCATTCCTTCGCCGGTAGCTGAATTCCAGTTTTCACGGATAGGCATTCCTGGTTCTGCCAGTCCTTTCAGTCTGTCCGGCAATAGCCATGTATATTTTTCAGCTTCCTTTGTAAAGCCATAATTCTTAAAACCGCGAATACCGAAATAGGTATAGTTCATCCATGTTTGTCCCCGGAAGTAACCTTTGTCCGGTTGGTATAGCGGATGTCTGTGATTCAGCGAAGAAAAAGGAAAGTAGGTGCCGAATAGTTCCGGATCCAACATATTGTTTTTTACGGCTTCGGCTTGTGCCGGGGTGGCTACTTGGGTCAATAGGGGAATCCACCCCGAAATATCAATGACCTTCACTAGTTCTCCAGTTCCTAATTTTCGGTCATAGAAGAAACCGGTTTCCTTATCGAAGAAGTTGTCTTGAATCTTCTGTTTCAGTTGTTTCCCTTCTTCTCTGAAACGGACTGCTTTCTCTTTGTCTCCCATAATTTCCAGCAAGTAGGCCAGATAGAACTTTTCTGCGCACAAGTAACTGTTCAATTCAATGGATTCCTGGTCGAAAGAATAGGCTCCCTCGGCATTCTTCAACATTTTGACACCATCAAACTTGACAGCTACGTCCATTCCGCTTTCCCATTGCCCCATATACACTTTAGGTTCGATTCCACCGTATTCACAAAGTCCGTTTTGGTCGTGGTCTCTGTATTTATATCTCCACTCATGGAATTTCAGCAGTTTCGGAAGCATTTCTTTGACAAATGCCTTGTCCTTTGTGCGTTGATAAACCATATAGGTGGCCCATCCTGCAATAGGCGGCTTTGAACAGGCAGTGTTGTTTTCTTTCTTGTCAATGGAAATCAGGTCGATAATCATACCTTCCGGTGTTTGATAGTCGAACATGGTGAGCATTTGTTCTTTGGCTAGTTCCGGGTTGAAGATTGCTAACGCGGTGGCGTGTTCCCAACTGTCCCATGCCCAGAATGCATCAAAGTGTCCGGTTGCCGGAAGTACTCCGCCATGTTTCAAGTCTCCGGCTGCGCTTCTCCAGTTCGTGTTCAATGTCATCAAGGCTTTTATTGCCCATTGGCAATACCGCTCATTCTGTAAGTATGGGGTCGGACGATCTAGTATGCTGCTCAGATAGCTTTCCCAACGCTTTTTATTCTCCTTGAAATATTTTTTAGCTGCATTTGTTTTTAGCATCCGGTGAGTGGCTGATGCTTCTTCCTTGGTTGATGCTGGGCAGAAAGTAGTAAAGCTATGGAATGTGATAGATTTTCCGGGGCACAGAGTTGTATGGCCGATTTCTATTTTGTATCCTTTATCATCTATGGTCTGTAATTTGCTTCCTTCGGGAAAAGAGAGCAGGAAGTGGTGTTTTCCGTTGGCTATGTTTACATAGATGGTAGCTCCTTGGGCAGATTCACATTTTGCATCCTGGTAGGTGAGCTTTCCGCCTATGAACATGCCAATATTTCTATCGGTATTGCCTTGATTGCTAATCTCGTATTCAATCATTGTGCTTCTATCTGAAACGGCAATTTCTCTTAGACGTACGGACAAGTCACCGGCTTCGAGTTGTTGCCTGAGCATTCCGGGGAGATATTCGCTGGATACTATTTTGGTGTAGGAAATTTCTTTCTGCGTACCTTCTTGCTGCTCGGTCAATGTCAGTTTTTCGAAATTGTCCGACAGCCATTTCAGTCCGGTACTACGTCCTGCGGTGAAGGCGGGGCCTCTGAATCCGCCGGCTTTTTCAAGTATGGATGAATTATTGAAGCCATAACCATGCCAGTCTCCCAGGTCTGAGAAGAAATACCCGTTCGGGTCAAATTTGTTTCCTACTTCCAGGTTTAGCATGTTGACGAACCGCTCTTGGACGAATTTTTCTTTAGTCCATCCTTGTAATATAGATATGACTAATAAAGCTACGGTGATTACTGTTTTCTTTTTCATGGGTATTTAATTTATTATTTTACTTCTTGAAGCCCTAAAGTTACACTGGAATATTCATTTTTCAGCAATGTTTGCAGGGCAATGCCTTCTTCCATTAAGATTTTTCCACTAATAGTCTTATTGTGAAGAGTGCAAGGCTTGTTTTTATCCAAAGGAGTTAAATCTGTCAACCGATATTTCTTCTGTGGATCCAGTCCGCTCATTTTCACATTTGGAATTGTCATATTGATGAAGTGAGCCATCTTGTATGCATAGAATACGGCTTTGTCTTTTCCGGGGGTTGAATACATCAATGAAGCGACTCCTTTGTTGTCATAAGGAGATATCAGACGATATAGGTCGCCGAACTGTACTACCGGACGGATGTCTTTATATGTCGCAATCGCTCTTTGGGAAAATGCCTTGTCGGCTTCGTTCATATCCTTAGGCTGAATTTCCATGCCTAAACGACCGGACATGGCTACGTCAAACCGGAATTTCAGTGGAAGAAGTCGTCCGGTCTGATGATTTTTGTCCGCACTTACGTGTGCAGCCATAGCGATAGCCGGGTAGAAAGAGGAGACGCCCCATTGTAGATAAATGCGTTGCAACGCATCTGTGTCGTCGCTTGTCCAAAACTCATCAAAATAGGGTAGCATACCGTAGTTGATTCGTCCGCCGCCACCGGCACAGGCTTGCAGCACTAGTTGCGGATATTTGGCACGAATCCGTTCTAGTACTTTATTCAGTCCTCGGTGATATTCGATATATAGGTGTGACTGTTTCTCTTTTGGCAGATAGGAGGAGCCGTAATCCAGCATGCTGGAATTTGCATCCCATTTCATATAGTTGATGTTGGGATAGCTTGTCATCAAATTATCTATTACATTGAATACGAAATCCTGTACTTCGGGATTGGTCATATCAAGTACTACCTGTGTTTCTCCGCGGCCGGTAGACAAGGGGCGGTGCTTGCATTTTAATATCCAGTCGGGATGCTTCTCAAATAGCTCGCTTTTGGTATTTGACATCTCTGGTTCAATCCAGATGCCAAATTTGATTTTGTGTTTTTGGGCAGAGGCAATCAGGCCTTCAATTCCCAGGGGTAGTTTCTTCTTGTTGACAGTCCAGTCGCCCAAGCTGCTGTTACCCCTGTCTCGTGAATATTTGTTTCCGAACCAACCGTCGTCCATAACAAATAGTTCGCCACCCAAAGCGGAAAAGGATTCCATCATTTCGTCCATCCCTTTCTGGTTTACTTTAAAATAAACACCTTCCCAACTGTTTAATAAGATATCACGTTCTATATCTCCCCGGTTTAATTTGTATTGGCGGGCCCAACGGTGAAAGGTACGGCTTATGCCACCTTTGCCGGAAGTACTGTATGTCATGGCAAATTCCGGTGTCTTGAAGGTTTCCTTAGGTTCCAGAATATAGTGGGAGTTTTCCTCGTTTATTCCTGCTATCACATTTAGTTTGGTGTTGGTCACATTCATTTTGAGCAGGTAATTTCCTGTCCATGCGAGTGTACCCCCCAGTATATGCCCATATTCTTCCTGTGGCTTGCCGTCTATCGATAGCATGAAAGAAGGATTATCCGTTTCCGTGTTTACTGCTCCGTCCTTGTTTGAAATAACTTTCTGTCCGTTGGTCAGTTTCTCTTCTTCCATTGTGTTTTCCGCTCCCCAATGTCCGTGGAAATGGGTAAGCCAGTTGTCACCCCGGTGCACGGGTAGATAAACCGAAGCGAAGCGGTACAAAGTAACTGGCTTTTTCCCATTATTGACCACTTCCACCCAGGTGGAAATCACGTCTGTTCCTTTATATGCCTTATAATATTGTTTTACCTCGAAAGGGTAGATCCTGTCTTTCATCAGGACTTCGGTCATTTCTCCGTCTTTTGACGGATATTGTTTGGCTTGGACGACCATCAGGTCTAAGGACATATTACCATCGGGAAATGTTACGGCCATTGCCTTTTCACCCATTGTATGAAGACCGAAAGTGGGATAACCGTCTGCATTGAAGGCTGTTCCCGTATCGTAAATGCCTTGTATGTCACGGGGCTCAATTTTGCTACCGTAATATTGCGTCTTGACTTTTTCGCCGGGAGTGGCATTTATCAGTAAAGAGGTATTAGGGGTGGAAACCAGATAATCTTGTGCGGGCAAAGAGCCAGAGAAGAAACCTAGTGCCATCAGTAAATAAAATCTTGTTTTCATGATTATTTCTTTTGTTTTTAACGATTATACATTGTGTTATATTGGGAGTTTCCAGCACCTGTTTTCATTGGTTGCGGCAGACCTTCGCTCCACTGAAACTTGACTTCTTTTTTTGAGCCGTCTGCTCCGATTGCATAGACATGTGTTGTTGAAGTCACAACCACATTCTCTACCGTGAAGTGGCTTAATGGAGATACAAAGACTAATTTGCCTTTCTGGTACACTTCATACGCAACTACCCTGTTCCAATTATACATAGTAAATGTATTGCCTTTGCATATTGCTGTACCTGTAGATACAGGTTGTGGATTTCTGAAGAAAGGGACTGTATAGTCTGAAATATACCAGAAAGGTATATTTACTTTTTTATAATTTCCGGAAGCTATTTCTTTCTTAGTTTCTTCAATTTGTTTCTTGGTAATTACAAATTTCTTTTTACCATAATCATTCACTTCCTTTTCAATAGGTGTTAGGAAGCCATATTTCTCAAAAAAAGGAGTTAAATCCATGTTTGATACTTTACATGCCTTCTTAATAAACTCCAGTTGGCATAAGCCGGCTGTCTCCGGATCAGGAGTCCTACGGATTGTTTCTAGTAAGTCCGGATAAAAATCCATTTCTTTTACTTTGCTCAAGTATAGGTAAAGTTGCCAGAAGGGAATTAAACGGCAATGATTTATCGGATTGGCATTATGAGCCAGAGGTTGTGTAAAATAGTCGGTCATTGCACGCTCATACCAGCAGTTGTCGTATGTATTTGTAGGGTGTTCAACCTCTTTTTGTACACGTGTTGTCTGTCCGAATCCGGTTTGTACATATAGACAGTAGATATTATTGGTCACTTCTGTCATTCCATGCCATTTTGCACCGGGACGTATTTGATTGATATGTCCGATTTCATGTGACGGTCCCCAAAGGGCGATACCGGTCAGTTTATTTACATCACAAATCTTTTCCATCGTACCTATTCCATACGCGGTACGATAGTTAGGGGCATACATATATCCTTTATATATCACATGACAATATTGTCGGTTATTATATTGCCGGTCTGTGTATTTGTCCAATCCCATAAATTCATGTTCCAGGCGGACTATACGGTCGAATACATCTATCAGTGCTTTTCCATCCGGTGTGTATTGGCGGAAAGACTCTGTTGGAAATGTCAGATGAGTATATTTCCCTAGTACGTCAAATACTCCATAATTGGCTTTCTCTAATAAAGTTTTCCATTGTGAAGGTTCGTGTTTACTTATGTCAAAGTAGCCGTTAACCTCTCCCGAGATGAAATGAATCTTAACTTTCTTGTCAGAGTTGGCTTGTTCTCCGTGATATAGTACATAAATTAAACCGTCATTTTGGGGGATAATCCGATTGATACCGGCCGATAATGAATAGTAGGATGAGCTTTTGTCATATCCATCGTCATTTGTTACAATCAAATTTTGAATTTTAATTCGGATATTGTCTTCATGGGTATCGCCTACAGCCACAATCAACTCTTTACCTTTTTTCGCTACTATTCCTGTTGCATTATCCAATAGGCTGTAGGCGTTTGTTTTATTTTTCTTCCCCATGATGTCTGGATGTTGATACTCTTTGTATTCCTGTATCCGGAATTCTCTGTCATATATTCCTCGGTGCAATTTTAATGCAACTTCTTTAAAATCTGTATCTTTACAGCACAGAATTTTCTTCTCGGTTAATCCCTGCTTTAGTTCAGAACAGGTTTGGTCGGTAAATAAGACTAATGGATCGAAGGTGTTTTTCTTTGTAGTATCTGCATTCAGCGTGTGTAAGCTACAAAGCAATCCAATTATTACCAAAACGATCTTTCTATCCATAATTATTTATTTATATATTACCTGATACGTTCAAATCACTTGCTTTCGGTTCAAAATCACTTTCATTGATCCATCCGAAAGGAACTTTTTCTCCTACTTTCGTACGATTCCAGAATTGATGTGCCTTGCTTGCATCCGGATAACGGTCAAAGACGGAACCTTTGCCGTACATTCTCGGATCCCCCTGCTGTAACAAGCGCATTGTCATTTCCTTTTCCATTTGCAATTTAATTTTCCGGTACTCTTTGTTGTCCGTCAGGTTGTTAATGCAGTTAGGATCCTTTTTTATATTATACAATTCCTCAGCATCACGTTTGCCGAATGATAACTCCCATAAATAGGCAGTCTTTGGATTACGCCGGGCTTTTAGTACTTCTGTTTTTGTGGGACTTCCATCCACATTCATGAATCCGGTCTCAGGATTACCAGCCGGCCAGCGATTAGTTTCATAGTTTCTTAAATACAGGAAATCACCTCTTATCAATCCCCGGATTGGATATCCTTCATCATTAGGACGTCCTACGTCATGACGTTCTTTACCAATCATTATGAAGTTGCGATCTATCCCTGTATTTTCATTCTTTAGAATATCCATAAAACTGCGCCCGGTGATAGCCTGCATTCCTGATTGTTCTTGTGAAATATTTGTTATTTCCAAAATAGTCGGTGCCAAATCAATAACACTGATATACTCGCTGACTTTACGTCCCGGATGTTGAATACCTTTCTTCCACATCATTGCCATCGGAATGTGGTTGGAATGATAATACTCTTGTCCTTTGCATCGTGGAAAAGGCATACCATGGTCTGAAGTTACGATGACGACAGTATTGTCCAGTTCTCCGGTTTCTTCGAGAGCTCGCAGAATTATTCCTAGATGATAGTCGAAATGTTCTATTTCGACTGCATAGTCCAACATATCTCTCCGAACGACTTCATTGTCGGGCCAATAGGAAGGAACCGAATCAATTTGACTAGTGTCTTTTCCAAAGCGTCTGGAAGACTCGAACTCGTATCCGCGATGAGGCTCTAACGAGCCGTACCAGAAACAGAATGGCTGCTTTCTATCCCAGTTTTTTAAGAAATCCTTGAAGTTGGCGGAGTAGTCTACATTTGAAATTTGCGTAGTAGGGGGAACCAGTTTTTTTCTGTTCCATGGTTTACCTGTAATGTCTCTTTTATTGCCTCTGATATCATTGGCAAAACCTGGTCCCCATCCTTTTCCTGTATACCCTACATAATAACCGTTATCTGAGAGCGCTTCCGGATATGATTTAAATTCATAAGGGAAAACAGGCCAATGATTACAGGCTTCCTTGAGTTGCCATGAATTGCGTCCGGTGATTATAGCAGCTCTTGAGGGTGCTGATTTTGCATTGCAGGTAAATGCTTGTTCAAATAATAAACCTTCGCGGGCTACTTTGTCAAAAGCAGGGGTATTCACCCATGAGGTTCCGTATGCACTCATGTGACCTGCGTCATCAGCGATGCAGAATAATATATTGGGCTGTTTCTTTTGTGCAGCCGTAGTCATCATAACAGTGTTGCTAAGAAGCAGAGGAATAAAAGGAAAAAAGTATGTGTTCATGGCATAATTATTATATAACTACTTTGGTGAATTCAGTACTGCCTTGTGGGGAGTTGTCCCTGATAGTCTGATCTGATATGGCCATTGCTCATATATTTCATCCTTTTTTTCTTTCAGATGTTTATTGTGTTTGGTTGGAGCACCGGTTACTATTAGCCAAAGATATTCTGTATCTTTAGGAATGTTGAAACTGATAACTTCATTTTCTCCGTTCTTTCCGATGTGCATTTTCCCATATTTTCTTTTTCCGTTCTTTTTTACAGCGAGAAACCCGTATCTCCAGCCGGCACGGTCGGAATGAAGAGTACAGAAACGCTTGTCTCCTGCTATTCCTTTGAAATCCAGAGAGATTTTTTCTCCTTCATCCGGGACATTCAGCCGGATAGCGTTGTAGCCATAGTTTTGCGGACATCGGCTTGCTGCTATCTGATACCATGAATTGCCGATTGCGTCCAGTTTTGAGTGATGCTGGTTTGCATATTGGGCACATACTTTCTCGATTCTTGGAATATCCCATGTGACGAAGCGGGTAGCGGCATCATACACTTCGTCATTAAATTGTTTTTGGCTGATTTTTGTCAAACGTTGGTAGGTTGATACAGGGTCTTCATCGGCTTTGGTTTCTCTCCACATCCGCCCGATGATACCCAGTCCGTGTTTGTTCGACCAGTATTCCATCATTTGCGGAGCATGATACATATTTGTACGGTGCATCAGCGCGTAATGTGTCTTGTCCATATACGATTTCAGATGATAGTTTTCTATCGTTGTCCAGTCCGGATAGACTTGCCATAGCATCCATTGGGCGCAGTATTCGATGATGGAATGTCCTGCATATCCTTTATGACCGTCCGCTTCCACCATATATTGGAATGAATGTGCCATTTCGTGTGCCAACGGGCAATACGGATACTGCAGGATTCTGCAAGGACGGAACCACATCATTCCTACCTTATCGGCTCCCCAACCATAAGCAGTTGTTTCGGCATCATTATACATATAAAGAATCATTTTGTGTTTCTTCAGGTTCGAGCGTTTCTTGTCGACAAACTTTAGCTTATCTCTATAATAGGCAAAGAAACGTTCCCCTTCTTTTAAAAATTCATCAGGGTTGAAACGTCTTTTCTTATCTGGATAATTCGCGGGATTTAATCCGAAAGACTTATCCCAAAATACGACGAAGTTTTCGGATTCGGCTTTGTACTTATAATTAAAACGGCTATCAGGATTTTGATAGTCATCCTCTTGGGCTTGCTTATGAGGAATAAATATCCCTTTGGGAGATTCCTGGGAATAAACAGGTGCCGTCCATTGAAATAGGAATAGTAGCGAACTTAATAGTAGTAATTTATAACTTAGTCGTTTCATAGCTTTTATTTTTTGCACAAATCTACGCCGGAGTGAACTAAAACATTGTGTTATCCGTACATAATATTTTGTTATCCGTTCATCTGAAGCGGATTTAGCTTTATTTTTATTCACTATGTTTATAAATTAAGAATTTTATGTAGATTTGCAATACATTTTAATCCATATCACTATGAAAACCATTCTTCGACTCGCTATAGCAGTGTTTTGGATATTTCTTATTTCGACGACTAATTGTATATATGGCAATGAAATATTTAAAAGCCTGACCATTGATAACGGGCTGGCGCATACCGACGCCAACTGTATAGCCCAAGATAGCACAGGCTTGATGTGGATAGGAACAAATGCCGGTTTACAGAGTTATGATGGATATACACTGCAAACTTTTGATTATTATCAGGAAGGATATAAGATATACCAATCTCACAACCGTATCAATGGTGTGGTTAGCAGTGTTGATAAACTATGGGTAGGTACGGAGAGCGGGTTGACCTGCTTTGATTTGAATACACATCGTTACATTCCTTATTATATTAAGAGAGAAGATAAGAGTTATCAACCGGATGTTTTTGTCTCCGGCTTGTGTTTCAATCCTTCCAACCGTCATTTATGGATAAGAAGTGATTATGGGCTTTCGGTAGCTGAAGTGAATAGTGACAGCCTCTACTTTCTGGAATGGGAAAATGAACAAACATGGAATTTATGCAAATATATAAATAACCTTCAGATTCGCGGGGAGTATGTATGGAGTCTGGTTGGCTCACAAATCATATGCCTGGGGATTGGCAATGGGAAAATTTGTGCGCTGGATAGCTATAAGACAAGTGACTTGCTGGGAAAAGAAGAGCGTATCCAAGCTATATATTCTACTGACCGGTATTTGTACATGCGTTCTGCAAGAGGATGTTACCGGATTCCTTTTGATGGGGATAAATTAAAAAGAGGGGAAAGTTCTTATATTGGTTTCCATGCAGTGAATCCTAATATACCGGAATATACCAGTGGCAAATTTGTGGTGCATCAGGACAGTATATTATGGTGTGCCTATTTGGGCGGGATTATTGAAATCCAACAGGCGTTCTTAGAAAACCCGATTGGACGAAACCATTTGGAGAATGCGAAAGGGGGAGACTTGTCTAAACAGAAAATTACCGATTTATTGATTGATAAGTATGATAATCTGTGGATTACCATGAAAAGTTGGGGAGTTATTTACCGGACGCTTTCCAATTATTCTTTTAAGAATATCTCCCGTCAGGATTTTCAGAAAATGGGTTTCTCACGGAATGAGGTTAATTCGGTAGTCAGCCAACAGGGCGATATATTATGGATGTTGGTCGAGTCAGGCAGTTTGTTTCGTTATGACATTCAGACCGAGACACTTTCGTTGATGCCTGTTTCAGGGGTTAATATGGAATCCCGTTTTTTGCAGACCATTCATCTTGGTAAGGAACAGCGTTATTTGTATATCGGTACGAATCAGGGTACATTAATTTATGATACCCAAACAGGAGTTACGAGAGAACTAATATTGTTACCTTCTCCTGATTCTTATCGGTTAAATACAAGTATTGCCAAAATAACAGAAGATAGTCAGGGGAGATTGTGGTTCGGAACGTGGGGCGATGGCTTATTCTGTGTGGAAAATGTTCTTACGGATCCGAAGCTTGTTTTTCATTTCAACATGCAAACAGAACTTCCTATTCTTTCCCATTTGGTGGCCGATGTGCTTGTTTATGGTAATTCTATTTTTGTATGTACCACTAACGGTCTGAATAAAATAATTTTATCTTCTTCGGGTGAAGTAAAGAAAATATCATCCTATCAAGCCGATTCTGCATTGAATACTTCTATGTCTACCAACTATTTGGCAAGTATGGATTGCCAGAACGATTCTGTCTGCTGGATAGGTACAATAGGCGGAGGACTGAATAAAGTTGTGATACACTCAGATAATTCAAATGATTATACAGCTGTTTGCTATACATCACAAAATGGACTGACAAGCAATGATTGTGAGATTGTCTTTGTAGACGATACTCATAATGTTTGGATTGGTGGAAATGGCATAACTCGGTTGAATACGGATAATGAGAGAATCTATACGTATGGTTCGACTAACGGATTGCAAAACAATGCCTTTAAAATGGGGGCAGGGTATAAAGGAGCTGATGAAACTCTTTACATGGGAGGTTTATACGGACTGAGCTATTTTAATCCTTCTGAGACATTGCAGTCAGTAAACCGGTCAGAACTTGTATTTACCAATCTGATAGTCAATCATAAAGAGATTATTCCGCAGAATACTTATAATGACCATGTTGTTCTGAAAACAATCCTGGATAAGACTTCGGAATTATCTTTGATGTATAAACAGAATAACTTTGCCATCTCATTTGCCGCGTTAGGTTATGAACTGTCGGAGCAGATCATGTATCGGTATCGGATGAAAGGATTCCAGGAAAGCTGGCAAATACTTCGATATACTGCCAACCAGGTATTCTATTCCAACTTACCTTATGGAACATATGAGTTTGAAGTGCAGTTGTCTAACGATAAAGGCTATACGTGGCACACTCCCGGCAGGCACTTATCAATCACAGTGCTACCACCATGGTGGTTGACTATTTGGGCTAAAAGTGCTTATGTGTTATTAGCAATAATCATTCTTCTTCTGGCTATGTATCAGTATAATAAGGAGCAGAACCTGAAGAGAGAGAATGAGATTCAAAAGATTATAATGGCAAAAGACGAGGAGAAATATCAGGCGAAGATGCAATTCTTTATGAATGCATCACATGAGCTGAAAACTCCGTTGACACTTATACTACTGTCGGCAGAGCAACTATTAAATCAGTCCCTCTTTGCTAAAGAATGTAAGTCCATCTTTTCCAATGCGAAAAAGATGATGTCGCTTATTACTGAATTAGTTGATATCCGAAAGGTTGATTTAGGGATAAACACACTGGGATTGGGAGATGTCAATATTTCCCGGTTGACTCAACAATTGTTTGATGAAATCAGCCCGTGGGCGGAAAATAAGAATATAACTATTTCTTATCAGTCGACAGATAAGGAAATAAGGCTGGATGCGGACAAGGATAAAATAGGGAAGTTAATTATTAATTTGTTCTCCAATGCCATTAAATACACATCTGAAGGAGGAAACATAGGGATTTCACTGAAAGAAGGCTATTTGAAAGATGTCACGCCATGTTATCCAACCATGCATGTGGAAGGTCAAATGGATGCTGGGCAACTAGCCTGCATCTTAACTGTGAGAGATACGGGGGTAGGCATTTCGCAAGAATCTATCCGCCTTATATATGAACGTTTCTTTCAGGTGAAAGAAGAGAGTATGTCACATTTGGGGTCGGGGATTGGTCTGGCTATTGCTAAAGGAGCGGTCCTACAACACAAAGGTGTTATTATTGTCAGCAGTGAACGCATGGTAGGTACGGAATTTATTGTTGCCTTGCCTATTTACCATGAGCATGCTTCTGCAGATGAAGTGGTGGATGAGGTGTTTAGTGCCAGAGATTTTATTGATGACCAATATAATGAGTTTCTTCCGCAACAACAGTTGGTAGCCAAAGAACAGGAAGCGATAGTTATCCGCCCGGATAAAACCCTGGATTTGCCGACCCTGTTGATTGTTGAGGATAATAAGGAACTGCAAATAGCCTTGGAAGAACATTTGTCTGTAAATTATAATGTATTGATTGCAGATAATGGGCGTATAGGATTGGAAATGTGTGAAACCCTTTATCCGGATATAATTATCAGTGACGTGATGATGCCGGAAATGGATGGCATTGAAATGTGCCGGAGAATAAAGAATAATCTGTCAATAGCTTATATTCCTATTGTTATGTTGACAGCGAAGGCAAATGTTGAAAGCCAGATTGAAGGATATGAGTCCGGTGCAGACTTATATTTGCCTAAACCTTTCTCTATAAAATTATTGGAAGTCAATCTCCGCCGTTTGCTGACGCAACGGGAGCAATGGTTTAAAGGATATAAAAAGGCGGTGCCTTCCAATGAAGAAAAGCAACCTTCTGCTGCCATTCAAGAGTTCGAACGACGTTTTAAGGAGATTATCGAAGAGAATATCGGCAATTCCGAGTTTTCGGCGGATAGCTTGTCGGTTGCTTTGGGCATGAGCCGGACTAAACTGTATGGCAAGATGAAAGAAATATGCGACCAGCCTTTATCGGATTATATCCGTAACTTGCGATTGGAGAGGGCTGCTCATTTGCTGACCCATTCTGATTTGAATGTAACGGAAGTCATGAGTGAAACCGGTTTCGTCAACAGTTCCCATTTCTCTAAAATCTTTAAATTAAAGTATGGAGTTTCTCCTTCCGAATACAAGAAGGGGAATTAGTATGTGAGATTCTTATTAATGTTTTATATTTAAATGACTTGCTTTTATTAGGGCTTATACTATCCTATAACTGTTTTTCTTATGTTTTTTCTTTGTTTTTTGTACTTCAGGACAAATAACACACAATTGTGTACGCAAAACAAAGGGGCTGTTTGTACTTTCTGCGATATTTGACGCAGAAATAAAGAACGATAGTTAACAGCTAAGGTCTAATTAAAAAAACAAAGTTTTAATGAAAAAACAATCTAAAAATCTACTTTTGCTATGTTTGGTTGCACTAACCGTTTCTGGGTTTAGCACCTCAGCAATAGCCAATCCCACAAAAGGTGAAAGTAGAGAAGTTATGTCGTCCCAACAACAAAAGAAAGGGCGGGTAGTGACAGGTACTATTACCGATGCAGTGGACGGTACTCCGATTATTGGAGCTAATATTATGTTAAAAGGTTCGACAACCGGGGTCATCTCTGATTTGGACGGCAATTATTCTATCCAGGTGACAGGTGGAAAGAGTATTTTGGTCGTCACTTATATAGGATACAAGAAGCGGGAAGTACCAGTGGAAGATTTGGGTGTTATAAATATTAAAATGAGCTCAGACAATGAAGTGCTGGATGAGGTTGTAGTTATTGGCTCGGGTACGCAAAAGAAGGTAAGTGTGACAGGTGCCATCTCTACTGTAAAGGGGATGGAACTAAAGGCTCCGAGTTCTTCATTGACCTCTTCGCTTGCCGGTCGTCTGGCCGGTGTGATGGTGAATACCAATAGTGGTGAGCCGGGTAGTGCTTCCGATTTCTATATTCGCGGCATCTCCACTTTCGGTGGTCGTAAAACTCCTTTGATTCTGTTGGATGATGTGGAGATTTCCAGTGGAGATTTGAATAACATTCCTGCCGAAACCATTGAGTCATTTTCTATCTTGAAAGATGCTTCCGCCACTGCTATCTATGGTGCGCGCGGTGCCAATGGTGTAATGTTGATTACTACCAAAACAGGTCAGGAGAATACAAAAACCAAGATTAACATCACGGTAGAGAACTCTTTCCAGTCGATGATGAATTTCCCTAAATTTGTGGATGGTGCTACTTGGATGGAGCTGTATAATGAGGGACAAAGTAACCGTGGTGCAAGCTCCTTGATGTATAGCCAGGAACAGATTAATAACACACGAAGTCATGTGAACCCCTATGTGTATCCTGATGTTAACTGGCGCGACCTGATTTTTAAGGATATGGCTATGAGCCAGCGTGCTAATGTCAATATTCAGGGTGGTGGCTCGCGTGTAAGCTACTATATGAGTTTTAATGTTAGCCATGATTCGGGACTGCTCGATACACCCAGGCTTTATTCATTCAATAATAATATCAACAACCTGTCTTACAACTTCCAGAATAATGTACAGGTAAAGATTACCCCGACCACTAAAATTCGTTTGAACATGAATGCTCAAATCCGTAATAAAAAAGGACCTAACTTTTCTACGAAGGATTTGTTTTACATGACATATAGCGCCAATCCGATTTTCTTTCCTGCTACTTTGCCTGCCCAGGAAGGCGATACGCATGTACGGTTTGGTAATGCCATTCTTAGTAATGCGACGTTGCGTACCAATCCGTATGCTTATATGACTAGCTCTTTTAAGCAGTCGGACGAGAATATGCTACATACTACAATGAAAATAGATCAGGCATTGGATTTCGTAACCAAAGGGTTGTCCGTCAATGCCCTGATTCATTTCAAAAATTATGCTTATCAATCATTCACACGTTCTATCGAACCTTACTATTATCGGATTACAAACTGGGATTCGGTTAATCAGGATAAATATGAGATGGAGCGTTTAGGTACTTCCGGTACCGAATATATTGCTACTTCCGCTATCGGTAAAGATACTGACCGTACTATCACTATGCAATTCCAGTTGGACTATAAACGCCAGTTTGGCATGCACAATGTAGGTGGTATGTTGATGTATATGCAGCGTGATGCAAAGAGCGATGTGCTTCCTACCCGTAATCAAGGTTTTTCCGGGCGTTTTACTTACGACTATGGGCAACGTTACCTGGCAGAATTTAATTTCGGCTACAATGGTACGGAGCGTTTGGCACGTAAGGATCGTTTTGAATTCTTCCCCGCTATGTCTTTGGGATGGGTAGTGAGTAACGAAGTATTTTTCGAATCGTTGAAAGATAAAATTGACAACTTGAAAGTACGTGCCTCGTTTGGTGAAGTTGGTAGTGACGATTTAAATTTCCCGACCAACTTTGTTTATGTCGATCAGGTTAATTTGAGTGCAATAAGCTGGACTACCGGTGATAAACTGGACGTCACTAAAACAGGTCCGGAATTGTCAAGATACGCAGTACAGGATGCTTGTTGGGAACGTTCCAGAAAGTTGGATATCGGTGTCGACCTGACTCTTTTCCGTAATTGGAATATCGTATTCGATTATTTCCGTGAGAGACGTTACAATATCCTGATGATGCGTGCTGCATGGCCCAATACATTAGGTTTCTCCAATGCATTGCCTTATTCGCCTATCGGCAAGATGGATAACTGGGGATATGAGGTAAGTACAAACTATGCGACACGCATAGGAAAAGACTGGTATGTTGATTTTCGTGGTAACTTTACCTATACCCGCAATAAATATGTGTTCAAAGATGAAATCTGGCACGAATATCCCTGGCAGGTGCAGACCGGACGACCTTTAAGTACGCAGTACGGCTATGTAGCCGAAGGTCTGTTCTCTACCCAGGAAGAGATAGACAACCATGCCGTACAGGAATTAGGCAGTACGCCGATGGTGGGTGATATTAAGTACCGTGACTTGAATGGCGATGGTATTATTAACAGCTACGACCAGGCTTACATATCCGACCTGGGCGACCAGCCGCGTATACAGTACGGTTTCGGGATGAATGTCAGATATAAGAACTGGGATTTGGGTGTGTTCTTTAATGGTTCCGCGATGCGTAAGATCAGTATAAATGGTATTCATCCGTTCGGGCAAAGTAGTTATAATGTATTCCAGTTTGTTGCGGACAACCGTTGGACAAAGGAGAATCCGAACCCTAACGCCCAGTATCCGCGTTTGGGCGTAGCAGATTCAGAAATAGCCAATAACCGTGTGAATAGTACTTATTGGCTGCGTAACGGCAACTTCCTTCGTTTCAAACAGCTTGAATTGGGCTACAACTTTAAGTATGGGCGTGTTTACGTGACCGGTGACAATATTGCGGTATTCAGTCCGTTTAAAGAATGGGATCCTGAATTGTCATGGAGTGCTTATCCATTGCAACGTACCTTTAATGTCGGTTTACAATTAAACTTTTAAAAAGAATAACTATGAAATTACTAAAATCCATAAAACTTTTAGGTGGTGCACTGATATTGACTACTGGTGTGCTTATGACTTCTTGTGACTTTCTGGATATCGTCCCCCCCGAACAGGCGGATATGGATGATGCAGTGAAAGATGCCACTGAGACAGAAGAATTTCTCTATACATGCTATGCAAATGTAACTAATCCGATTACTTATACTAATATAGAGTTCTCCACGGATGAGTTTGCCACTCCGCAAGCATGGGGAGGTACTGTTCAGAATATTGCGTATGACCTGCTAATTCCGGCTAGCGAAGCGCCACAAAACTGGAATTATTGTTATAAATATATTGGGCAGACTTTGCTTTTTCTTGAATATCTGCCTAAAGCGAAAGGACTTACTGCACAACAACGCAGTGAATACGAAGCTGAAGCTTATTTCCTATTAGCCTATTACCATTTCCAGATATTACGTCTATATGGCCCATGTCCTATTACAGACAGCCGTATAGATGTTGAAACACCTGCCGAACAATATAACGGACGCTTCCACTATGATGCTGTGACCAACTGGATTGTAGATATATTGGACAACAAAGTTATAAAAGGCTATAATCTGCCGACCGAACGTACGGAGACAACGCGCGGACGGGCTACTCACGCCATCGCCTGTGCATTGAAAGCCAGAGTGCTGCTATATGCAGCTTCTCCTTTGTGGAATGGAGAGTTTCCTTATAAGGACTGGCGAAATAAAGTAAACAGCTCTTATGGTGGAGTGGATTATGGAACCGAACTGGTTAGTTCCACTTATGATCCGCAAAAATGGGAACGTGCCCGTGTTGCTTGTGAAGAGGCTCTCGAAGAAGCTCGGATAGCTGGTCATAAACTGTATGAGGATCTTGGTATGTATAGCAACCAAAGTATATCTTTGGATAATATCTATATTCCCGGAGGTGCCACGGAGGATTTTAAAAAGCGAGTAATGATGTTGCGTTATTTGGTGACAACCCGCCATAGCGAAGGCAACACAGAGTTTATTTGGGGAGTCTCAAAAGATGACGACTATACTCCTTCTCACTGTATGATGCCTTGGCGTGTCTTGAAAAAGAACAACGGTACATGGGTAGATGGTTATAACAGCTATGCTCCTTTCCTGAATACTATGGAAAGTTTCTACACCAAAGATGGAAAGTTTCTGGATGTTACACAGCCTGATTTGCTGTCAAGGGCAAATGTGGATGAGGCTCGTCCGGATATTATCAAACTAGCTTTGAATCGTGAACCTCGTTTCTATGCATGGATGGCATTCGATCAAGGTGACTGGGGGACAATGATTGCTGACGGAAAACCGGTACAGTTGGAGATGAAAGATAGCCAGAAGCAGGGGATGAACCCGGAATTACACTATCGTGACCGTAGTGAAACAGGTTTTCTGGCACAGAAATTTGTTCGTCCCAATCGTCGTTATGACAAGAATGGCAATGTAACGAACGACCGTTTCCAACGTCCGCTTATCCGTATGGCAGAGCTTTATCTGAACTTGGCGGAATGTTATGCCGCACAAGGTAATACAACCAAAGCACTTGCTAATTTGAACAGAGTACACGAACGAGCAGGTCTTCCCGCAATTACCGAGTCGGATATTACGGCTGAGTATCCGTTAATGAAATGGATTCAGAATGAGCGTTTTATTGAATTGTATGGTGAAGGGCATCGTTATTACGACCTACGTCGTTGGATGATTGCACCGGAATTTCTCTCAAGTGGGAAACGTGAAGGGTTGAATGCAGTGGAGGTGATAGACCCGACATTCGCCCAGTTTAATCAACGCGTAAAAGTGAACCAGCCTTATAGATGGAGTACACGTATGTATTTACTTCCTATTATACAAAGTGAAATCGGTAAGAATACAAATCTGGTACAGGCACCGGGATATTAAACTAAAGAACTTTAAGATCAAAGAAAATGAAAAAGAACATTTATACAGCATTACTATTTTGCGGTTTTATGGCTTTAGCCACAACATCCTGCGAAGACCCCGGAGATGTGCAGTTCGAGGATGATAACTTTTCTTCGACCCTTTATCTGAAAGATACCGGGTTAATAGATATAGACTTCTATAATATAAATAAAGACGTCACGTTTACTACTGCCGTAGGCAAGGGAGGAACCGACCCGGAGATTGCCAGGGTGGCGTTGGCACGAGTGTTCACTCAGGAAGAGATGGATGCTTATAATAAGGTGGTCGGGAGTAATTATGTAATTCTACCGTCCGACTGTTATGAGTTTAATAAGAAGTATATATTTGATGTCCAATCGGAGAACCTGGAAATGGTTATAACTCTAAAGGCAAACATCGGTGAATTGGATTCTCAAATAGAGTATGTATTGCCTATTAAGCTTACTAGCCCGCATTATAGTGTCAATGAGAAAAAGAATGAGCTGATATTGAAGCCGAACATCATTACCCCCAAAGTGATGTTGGAAAGTACCGGTAAGCAATTACCTACTCTTATGCATACGAAGAATATTTATTACCACACAAGAACGTTCTCAACGAAATTGAAACTGGATATTCCGAATGATGGTTGGACATTTAAGGCTCGATTTGAGACAGACCAAAATATCTTGCATTTCTTCGTGGATCAATATTCAATAGAAGAAGGGAAAATTTATAAGCTATTGCCTTCGACGGCTTATAGTCTGCAAGATATTCAGTTTGGAAATACAGACAAGGAAAAAGAGTTGAACCTGGAGATTAACTACCAGAATGGTATGACAGAAGGAGATTATCTGTTGCCTCTTATATTGAAGGAAATTGATGGAATGCCGTTTGAAGTAAATACTAGTCCTTGCTATGTGCATGTCAATGTCACAAGTGACATAATGAAAATTGTCATTGCCCCGGCTAATATAAGTGGCAACAACAAGCAGGATGATTATAAGAATCTGGTAGACGGAACGAGCGTAAGCAATGGTGAAATATGGCAATCTCTTTGGTCTTTTTATGGGGCAGCCAATATGGGACCATATTGTGACGAAACTTATGGGGTCTATGTAGATATAAATAATTTGGATGAGAAAATTACTGAGCTCTTCAAAATCAAGATGACCGTACAGGCTACTAATAACTATCCGAAGAACTTTAGAATTTATGGAAAGGGAAAAAGAGCTGCTGATTGGACTATGTTGGAGGAGATAATCAATGCCTATCCAGATGATAATACAAAAGTATGGGAGAAAGAAATTGGTTGTAGTACTGAAATTTCCGCTATTCGTATTGCTCTCCTGACAAGTAAATCCGGTGATCTGACAAAGGTTAAGATTAATGGTGAGTTAAAGGAGAACGATTGGAATTATATTAGTCCCAATGTTGGCTTAGCTGAGATAGAACTTTCTGGCTATTAATTGAAAAAAGATTTAAATGAATAATATCATGATAGTACGATTCTACACTTTCGTTTTTTGCATACTGAGTTTTGTATGTATAAGTTGTTCTGACGGAGATGACTCTCCAGTGACGGAAAAACCGGGTACGGACAATCCTGGTGGTAATGGTGAATTTGATCCCGGTAAAGTGGGATTAGAGTACGATGACGGCACAAATATCGCTTTTCAGGTAAAGTTAGCCGTTGACAAAGAAGGCTATGATATGAGAGACCTTGAATTTTTCAAAAGTCGTTTGAAGATTCAATGGGAGGCTATCAATGAACGTTTCAATAAACTGGACAAACAGAAAGGGTTCAAGCGGAATTATATCTTTATTCCCGATTTAGAGGATATAGTAATCTATGAACGGGATGAAGAAAAGGAATTGACAGATCCGGGGTATAGCCACTGGAATGTACACAATTTGTATCCCACACGGATAGATAAAAGTAAATATCAGTGTATGGTAGTTTATGACTTTGTGGTACAAGAAGGTGAAGGTGGTGGCGGTTATGGAGATGACGGTGCTGGTATGGGAAATATATTAGTTATAAATCCTAGTAAAGAGAATATAGGCAAGTTCTTTAACCATTTGGATGAAAACACCAGCACTGTGGCAGCTATCGTGCATGAACTCGGTCATTTCCGTGGTATTGAAGATATATATCCTCTGAGCATAGGTGCTGACAAAAACCCGATTAGTAACCAGGGATTTACTCCGATTGCCGGTATTATGAACAACCCATATCCTTCTATCGACAAGTGTGAGTGGAGTGGTTATGAAATCAACTGTATCAATGCATGCGGAGCCAAAAAAGGTTGGCGTATGTTCGATCATGTGATGGCAGACTATATGGCTGATTATATCGAAGTCAATGTGACGGAAGACGGCGAGTCTGTAGAAGGATTCCAAGTGAACTTCTATATCTTCAAAGATGGCAAAGTTTCGACAGAGAAGAAGGCGCAGATGAGCATCGAAGGCAGCAAGTATCGTAAAGATGCAAGAGAACTGTTCTGGTATGGCGATTATACGAATGATAAATCTTTGTGGACATATCACAAAATGTTTCTGGTAGAAGTTATCAGCGACAAAACCGGGAAGAAAGGGTATCAGTTTCTGCCATTCTACGAACCGCACAATCAAGGTCTGATGGACAAATATGTGAATCCGATAAGTGGAAAGTCTGTCTTTGTAATGAATATTGATATTAAAAACAAGTAATGCCAGTTGCCCGGACAATACATATCCGGGCATGGGTATAATTGATTTGTAAGCTTAAAAAGATTAGAGTATGAAAAAAAGTATATTATTCCTGTCATTACTTTGCGGATTATTGTTCTTCTCTGCATCTTGTAGTGATGAGGTTGACAAGACGTTCCTTCCGGATGTAGAAGAGGGAGATGCGAATGGTACTGACAATTCCGTTATCACGAGATTAGCGTGGAAAGATGTAGAAAAGACTGTTGCGTTCCTTAATGAAGCAAAAGATATTCCGGTGAACATACAGCTTTCTAGAACAGGAGTTAGCAATACAGGAACTGTTACAGCCGGATTATCGACATTGACTCAAGCTGAGCTTGATGTTTACAACGCTGAAAAGCAAAAAGCGTATATCTTGCTGCCGGAAGAATATTACACGTTGCCTGCTACTGTAGAGGTCGCTGCCGGGGTAAAAAAGCAGAAAGTGGATATGGCAATTAAGGGTACGGTTAGAAACCTGGCGGACTTGAATAGCAAACAGTATGTAGTGCCGGTTCGGCTTACTTCCGAGAGTTGTGAGGTGAGAGAAGGGTATGATATCGCCATTGTTCAACTGCAAGCGACTACTCCGCAGTTTACTTTACTGGAAAGTGGAATTATAGGAAATACGGAAGTTATTATCTCCGGCTTGAGTATAGATATTACGAAGAAATTGAATGTCAGTTTGAATGTGGACAACCGCTGGAATAGTAAAGTCGTGTTTGTAGCCGAACCGGACGGGTTACAGGAGTTGGTAGATGCATACAAACAGAGTTCAGGGGAGCAGGATGTAAAACTTCTGCCTGCGGCTAACTATACATTGGGTACTAATGGCAAACTGATATTTGCTGATACTGACGAAAGTAATAAGGAAGTTACTATCACAATAAATAGTGCTTCAGGTGAATTGACTGATGGAGAATATGTATTGCCGGTGGCTTTAGCTTCCTGTGAAGGTATGCCGTTTTTAGTGGATAAAGAGAAAGTATGTTATTACAGGTTCTCAGTGTCAACTCCGAAATTGTCTTTGAAAGAAAAAGGGTTGCAATCGAATAAAAACGTAAATAGAGGAGAAGAGACTCAAATAAAACTGAATGTGAATCTGAACACCGGTTATCAATGGGAAGGCAGTGGTAGCATAACATTTGAGACAAACGCAGATGTTTTAGATGAGCTGGTTACTGCGTATAATTCTAATAACCAAACTGCATTCAGTCTATTGCCGGCTGGAAATTACACTCTTCCTGTTAGCTTGAGTATAACGAAAGCTGACGGAACAGATAAAGAGTTTTCGGTTGCCATATCTCCTAAAGATGCAATGACACCTGGTGAATACTTGTTGCCTATTGTTCTGAAATCTTGTAGCAATACGGCAATTGAAGTAAATACGGAGATATGTTATTTGTTATTTACGGTTACAAAACAGTTGAGTATAAAAGGTAAATTGACTACTAATAGTGAAGGCGTAAGTCAGTGGGCAAACTTGCCTGTTGATAAATTAACCGACAGAAACTACTATAATGCTACTGCAAATGACGGATACCCGAATCCGGGTAATACACAGAATCCCGGATATTGGCAATCGGAATGGACTTTCGGCAGTAATAATTCTATCGATAAAACAAAAACTGCCAATACAAATTATGATACTACTTATGGGGTCTATATTGATATAGATGTAAGTGGTTTCAACTTGACATCTCCTGTTAAATTGGTAATGTATAATTCGAGGGGGAATTATCCTATAGAGGCAAACATCTATGAGCAGGGAGGAAGTGGCGATACATGGACAAAAGTTCAGTCTATTGCGGAGAATGAGAATTTATTTAGTAAAACAACAATTGACGGTATGGTTGGCGGTGTCTATAAAACAGGCATATCTATTAATAAATATGAGAGTCAACCGATTATGCTGACTTCAGAAACTAAAAAACTCCGTATTTCTATCCTGAAGGCATGGAATAATAAGCATACTCAGAAAAATGCAATGAATACAGGAACGCACAAAGGCGAGGTGTCTTTGGACGAACTGGAATTATATACTAACTAAATATTATCTATGGTGAGAAATATAGATAATGCAAAACTGTTTTTAATAGGTTTCTATATTTACTGTTTGAGTCATTAGAGGTTTAACCGATAATTAGTTTTATCAGAATTCTATCGTTTGGAGAAGGTTTATCCTTCTCCAGCGAAGAATCTTTTTATCTTTTTCAGGAAATCGTAATCTTTTATTTCATTAAACTGTCTACATCAAAAACTATGAAAACACTTAAACATATTTGCCAATCAGTTCTTTTTATCTGTCTGTTTGCTTTGGAAGTCATTGCTTGCAGTGACAATAAAGATGGAGAACAAATTACCCCGTCGGTTTCTTATGTATCAGAGGATATTGACATGACACTCAGTCGTTTGATTCTTCCTGTGAAAGCGGAGGGACGCGAGTATAAAATAACTGTAAACTCAACTCCGGGCATCACCTGGGAAGTGAAAGTGACTAAAGGTGACGATTTTCTTACTGTTACTCCTGTAGGTAAACAAGAACAGTCCGGGGAGATTCTTTTGAAAGTCAGTGCTAATGAGGAAGAACAACCGCGTACTGCTATTGTGCAGCTATCCAATTCGCTGGATTATGGTAAGAAAGAGTTGATTTTTGAACAAGAAGCAGTTGTGGTATCTCAAGATGAACTTAGTTTCGCCGTACTTTCTGATTTACACTATGGGCGGAGAACCGGAACAGAATATGCGGATGTAAAAACACCACGTGCCTTGAAAATGATATTGGAGAAACAACCGAAGGTGAAAACAATCTTTGTCTGTGGGGACATGACAGACGGTGGCAGTGAAGCGCAGTATCGGGCTGTACAGGAACTTTTCAGGAAGAATCTGCCACAAGACGTAAAAGCATATTTTATGCTGGGAAATCATGAATGTTATAACAAAGATACTGAGCAGTACTTCAATGACACATTTGCGCAACCGCTTCATCAATATATAGAACAGGGTGGCTATCCTTTTATTACTCTTAGTGTATCTTCCTCATGGGCTGATTATGACGAAACAGCCGTGGAATTTTTAAGAAAACATTTGGAAAAGGCTGCACGTGACTATCCGGGAAAACCTATTTTTGTTTTCTCTCATGCACCTTCGGAAAAGGAAACTGCCTGGGGACCGTGGCTTACAAAAAATCAACTGCACGAAACACTAAGTAATTATAAACAAGTAATACACTTCACGGGACATTCACACTTCAGCATTGAAGATGAACGCTCTATAAAACAAGACCGGTTCACCTGGTTGAATATAGGTCCCGGTTACTATGGAGTTGTTTCGGAACTCGATGTAAATGATATCTATGATGAACGCTATCCGGCGAGTGGAGAGAATGTGACGGAAGGGCTGATTGTAGATTGCAATACTAATACCGATGTGCGGATAACCCGGTTGGATACCAAACATAATAAGGAGATAAAAACTCCATGGGTGATAAAAGCGCCGCATGATGGTTCGCAGTTTATTTATACAGACAAACGTACGGGTGGCGACGTACCTATTTTCTCACAAGACATATCAGTGGAGAATATAACTACAAATAGTTGTACGGTAGTGATTCCACAAGCCACAGACGATGATTTGGTAGCAAAATACCGGGTCGAAATCAGTAGCTCCGTTTCCGAAACCAGGACATATCAGGTATATTCCGATTGTTTTTTGCGTGAGGATATGCCTTCAATCGTAAAATGGAATATAACTGGTTTGGTGGATAATATTACATATACTGTCCGTGTGAAAGCAGTCGATTCTTTTGGTGGTGAATCTATTTCCAAGGTAAAGACATTTACTACTGAGAAGTGGACAATCGACCCCAATGCAACAGCTCCTAAGGCTGATTTGATTGATGTTATGTTTGCTCCGGATGGTGTGGCAACGAATGTGGCATCTTCCGGTCTGACACCTGTATTGGGAAATGCCGGTCAGAAACCGGCGGTCACCTACAATCCTGATTTGAAAATGTACGTCAGTAGCTATGCTAACGATAATAAGAAATTCTTTAAAATAGATTATAGTACTAACAATGATTTCAAAACCAAGGTAAAGGAGGCATTTACGTGCGAGGTATATTGTAAGACGAATAATACAGCCCGTCAATGTCCTTTCAGCGGATTGGAAAGTTCTTTTATCGGGTTTCAGATGAATGAGAGTGGGACAAATAAGTATTATGCTATGTTTAACTGTACAAAAGGCGGTTATCAGCGTATTCTTTATCCGGCGGTAGAAACAACCCGCTATTATCATTACGTCTTTACTTTTGACGGTACGGTAATGAATGCATATTTGGATGGTCAATTGATTGGTACATTGGCAGGACTAAGCGGTGAAGTCAGAATTAATAGTGAGGCTCGGAACCAATGGATGTGTATTGGCGGTGATTCTCCTAATTATACAGCTGGAGCAATTTCGCAATTCCCTTTTCAGGGAGAGATAGCTTTCTGTCGCATGCATAGCAAGGCTGCCAATAGTAGTGAAGTATATAGACTGTATGAGCAGGTGGAGAAAAGAAAATCAATAGGCAAGTTCAATGAGTTGGAGGATAAATTACCTTCTTTGTCCGGTTCCAATCTCATAGAAGGATGGAGTCTGATGAATGACATTGCTACTACCGAAGCTCAGATAACGGCTTTTCTAACTAAAGTGCAATAATAACCTTTAGTTTTCAGCATAAGTAGTAAGAGACCCTTTCTACTTATGTTGTTTTTTTTGATAATATTCTTATTCTATAAATATGTTATTAAAAAAAGGATTTGAAGAGACTCATTATTGAAAATAAAAATGTTGTATGTATAGAAAAATACTACTGTTGCTTTGTGTTATTAGTTTCATTAGTACATTGAATGCAGAATCAAATGTCAATGAAAGCAATAGAAAATATATTTCTGTAACTGATTTTGGAGCTGTTCCTGACGATGGATTGGATGATACAAAGGCACTTCGTCGTGCTGCCGAGTATTGTCGTATGCATCCGGGAACTATATTGAAAATACCTTCAGGTATTTACAGGCTATGTGACGTAAAAGCAGAAAAACTAGAAAAAGAAGTGTTGAGTGGTAAGCTGGGAGGTAATCCTGAAAAGGCTATATTCACTCCTTATTTTCCTTATGTGAAGGGATTGGATTTTGATGGCTCAAATGATGTGACAATTGAAGCATACGGAGCGACTATCATGTGTGAAGGATGGATGGAACCTTTGTCTATTGTTAATAGCAGGAATTTTACAGTGCGTGGACTGACGATTGACTATAGGCGTAAGCCTTTCTCGGAAGGTATTGTGCAAAGCATTGATGATAATTCTTTTGTTATTCGCTTTGATTCCAGACGTCAGATAACCAATGAACTGCCTATTACACGTATGACGATATGGGATAACGAGATAAGTGGAGTTTATGCTGTCCCTTTTTATTTCCCTAAACGTCAATTATTAGATAATAATCAAGTTCGTTTCAATGGAAAACTACCGAAACGTTTGTTGGGCGCTAATCTGGCGGCACTTCATTCTTTTCATTTTCGTCCTGCCATATTGATTCACAAAAGTATAAATACCTTGTTGGAAGGCGTCACTATTCATTCACAACCGGGAATGGGAATTGTCGGTTTTGATAGTAAAGATATTACTATACGGCGTTTGTCTGTGACTCCGGCTGACGGGTATACTTTTTCCACGAATACAGACGCTACCCATTTTGCATGTTGTGAAGGACTTATCTCATTTGATAATTGCTTCTTTCGTGGACAAGGCGATGATGCTACGAATGTTCATGGATATTATCACAATATAGCTGAAGTGGCTGGCGATTGGATACAACTCGATTTAAGGGCACCTACATATACACATATTCAAGTAGCAGATGTCCCACGTGTGGGGGATAAGCTTGAGCTAGTCCGTATATCCACACTTGAACCGTTACAAGAACTTGAGGTGGTTGATGTCGTACATAAGCCAAAAACGAAAAATGCCAAAGTTCGTTTGAAAGGTACATTACCCGAAAATATAGATGAATATTACTTATTTAATGTGACCAAACTGCCTAATTTAGAATTTTGCCGTTCTACCGTATGGGGACAATTAGCACGTGGAGTATTGGCTAAAACACGTGGAGTGAAGATTACTGATAATGTTTTCCGTGGATGTACAGGTACAGCGATTCATGTAGGTGCGGAGTCTGGTTGGAAAGAAGGGACACACACTAAAAATGTGACTATTACAAATAATATAATAGTCAACTGTGGATTGGGAGTAGGTACACAATATGGGGCTTCAGGAATAGCGGTTGTGATTGATGCTCCAAATACCGAGTCGACAATTCTTCACGATGGGATTTATGTGGCAAATAATACTATTATTGGAACTGGTGAGAATGAGTGCGGAGTTGTTATCCGGAACACACGTGATGTAAAATTGTTGAATAATTATATAGAAGGTTGTAAAAAGAATATAGTATTACATTCAGTGGAAAATATAATGATTGAATAGTGAATATTTGATTCTTTTTTCATATCTTGGTGACTGAGAAATAAGTTTTTAATATGACCTCATAGAATGGATAGATTATAAATATAATGGATGTATATGAAAATTTCAAGAAGAAACTTCCTTAAGAAAGGACTTGCAGGTACACTGCTATTAGGTGCGTCAACTTTACCTCAGCCTTTGCAAGCCTTAACAACCTCAACTTCCGCAGCCGCTCCTAAAAAAGCGAAGCGTATTGTATTGATTAGCTTGGACGGCATTTCCGTTGCCGGATTCAAACAAGCAAAAACACCTCACTTGGATGCTTTGCTTGCAGAAGGTGTTTTATCAACAGAAACCCGTGTCGTGATGCCCTCGGTCACATTACCTAATTGGACAAGCCATCTGACTGGTAGCGGACCGGAGCAACATGGTGTGACAAATAATGCCTGGACATTGTCTAAACATAAACTGCCGGCAATCAAAACTGATGACGAAGGATATTATCCTTCTGTATTTTCAGTCTTAAAGAAGGCTATACCACAAGCAAAAACTGCCTTTTATTATAATTGGGCTGAACTGATTAATCCTTATAACTGTCAATATCTGGACGAAATAAGCTTTTTGGAAAAAGACGCTTATATTGAGAATTACGAGAAAGCATTCAACTTTTTGGTTGAAAACCGGAAAAGTCCGACATTGGTATTCCTTTATTCCGTGCATACCGACCATGCCGGGCATAAATACAAATGGATGTCACCTGAATATATACGTTCCATTGAAGAAGCAGATGTGGAAATTGGCCGATTTCTCGAGAAGATGAAACGGGAAGGGCTATACGACGATACTTATTTTATGTTCTTGAGCGATCACGGTGGTATCGAGTATGGACATGGCGGAGTAAGCATGGATGAAATGATTGTTCCTTGGGGAATTAAAGGCCCCGGAATTACTAAGGGACTGAAAATGGAAGAGCCTAATAATACGGTAAATACTGGTTCGGTCATTCTACACTTGTTTAAAGTGAAACAACCGTCAGACTGGACAGGAAAAGTACCTGCTACTATATTCAAGTAAGTTCCTTTGATTAAAAAAAGAATGAATTGGAAAAATGAGGTTTAAAGATTATAGCTGAATGTGCTTTAGACCTCATTTTTTTTTCTTATATAAAAGACGATTTTTATTGAATATCTCAATATTATGAGTTTTGTTCCATTGGTTTCCTCAATTTTTCTGCTACTTGTAGTAACTGTGCTTTATAATCTATCATGGAAATAGCAGGAATTGCACCGGGAGGCAGGTTTTTCTTGATTTCCTCGTTTTTCTTTATTAAGTCTGTACAAGCTTTTTCGCACCATTGAGCAGCTTTTTCGCGTAATGACATATCTGCACATGCTTTGTTCATCCATTTCACCCACTGCAATAATTGTTCTTCATCGCCTAGAATTGTGTGTGAAGCAAGTAGTTTGTCTCCCCGTTTTACAAACGAGTCCCACTGGTTCATAATGCCGTCTCTGTGAAGCCGTAGATTTTCGCCTATCATGTCGGCTTCTGCTACATTCATCTGTTTCATACGAGTGACATAAGCATTCAGTCCTTGTTCGTCGAATGTACAATGTTTCGACTCATCCACTTTCAGATATGTATAAGAGCCGCTAATCCAGTCTTCAAGTATTCTGCGGTTGAGCGAAGAAGCTTGTTGTGGAAATCTGTCGGCTATCTCTTTCTTATGATTTACCACATATAAAAATGCCGAGGAGTTGATATCATGTATATAGCGGTAGAATATTGAGAAATAACCTTCATATTCCAGAATCTTCTGTTCTTTTCCCTGTAAGAAATCAGCAGCTACTTTTCCCGCCTCTTCTTCACGGTTGGCGGCAGAAAGTACATTGATATATCCGCAGACAAAGGCAGAGTCACGCTCACCCGCTTCATAGCGTTTCCTAAGACCTGAAATTCCGCCGGACTCTACTCCCAGTTTTACTTTTTCCAACAGTGCAGACGCTTTGTCGGCACCAAGAAGGCGATGTACTACTTCACCACTTGAATTTAGGAAAAGAAGGGTGGGATAGCCTCGCACATCATATTTTTTTCTGATATCTACCCCTTCTCCTTTTTCCATATCCATTTTCAGATTGACAAAATGGCGGTTGAAGTAATCGGCAACCAGAGAATCTTTAAAAACTACCTTGGACAACATTCGGCAAGGGCCACACCAAGTGGTAAAACAATCTACAAAAAGTAGTTTATTTTCTTCTTTAGCCATTTTCAATGCACTGGCAAAAGAGAGTTCGCGGAAAGCGATGCCATCCGGTTGTGCAAGAGTCATTTGCATTTTTTGGGCAGGGATCATTTGTGCTCCCTGTGCAGGAACTACTTGCTGTCCTTGTATCGTTTGAAACGATAGCAGACATACTGTTGTCATACAGATAAGAAAGAGTTGTTTCATATTAATTATTTTGTATTGATAAGAATAAATCCCCTGCCAGTATGCCGGCAGGGGATTCTGTCATTAATCAAATTGTCCCTCGACTCTTAAAACTTAGCAATAAATTTAGTCTTTCAGTTTTGCGATGATGAAGTCGCGGTTCAAGCGGGCGATGTTGCTGATAGAGATGTTCTTCGGACATTCCGCCTCGCAAGCGCGAGTATTGGTACAGTTACCGAATCCCAGTTCGTCCATTTTAGACAACATGGCTTTTGCGCGGCGCAAAGCTTCCGGTTTACCTTGCGGGAGCAAGTTCAACTGGCTGACCTTTGCAGAAACGAACAACATAGCAGAACCATTCTTACATGCAGCTACACAAGCAC
>ERZ838399.578-NODE-578-length-42754-cov-4.921684_pt1 | contig 42754 bp, 42 predicted proteins | sample MGYA00519683_ERZ838399 | MGnify/ENA primary metagenome ERZ838399 (study PRJEB31850, sample SAMEA3708833) | human gut metagenome | biome: human gut; feature: human-associated habitat; material: faeces | place: China | collected 2014 ...
CTCTCTTAGGCATTAACATTATTTATCGCTCCCTTCCTTGTTTCCTTTAGTAGGAAGTACCTCGCCTTTGTAGATCCAAACCTTAACGCCAAGCTTGCCGTAGGTGGTATCTGCCTCAGCGAAACCATAGTCAATATCTGCTCTTAATGTCTGTAACGGAATGGTGCCCTCGCTGTAGAACTCGGTACGAGCGATATCAGCACCGCCAAGACGTCCGCCAACAGCGGTCTTGATTCCCTTAACGCCAGCCTTCATGGAACGACCCATGGTAGACTTCATAGCACGACGGAAGGAAACACGGTTTTCCAGCTGCTGTGCAATGTTCTCAGCTACTAACTGAGCATCGCGGTCCGGTCTCTTGATTTCTTTAATGTCGATAAATACTTTTTTGTCGGTCAGCTTCTGAACCTCAGCTCTGAGCTTCTCGATCTCTGCGCCGCCTTTACCGATTACTACGCCCGGTTTAGCGGTGAAGATGATGATTTTTACTCTGTCGGATGCAGATGCTCTCTCGATCTCGATTTTGGAAACACCAGCGCTATACAGTTTTTTCTTGAGGAATTTACGGATGTTGTAATCCTCTACCAGGCAATCAGCGAAGTTGCCTTCTGCATACCACTTGGAATCCCAGTCTTTAATAACACCGACTCTTAAGCCGTGCGGATTAACTTTCTGTCCCATAATTGCCTCCTCTTATTTCTCATCAAGCACGATTGTGATGTGGCTCATTCTCTTTTCGATTCTGTAAGCGCGGCCCTGTGCTCTCGGTTTTACTCTCTTCATTGTCGGTCCCTTGTTAGCGAAGCATTCTGCAACGTACAGGTTCTCCGGATTCATCTGGTTGTTGTTCTCTGCGTTAGCAACAGCAGACTCGAGTAATTTTTTAATTAAAGTAGAAGCATATCTAGGATTGTATGTTACAATACCAAGCGCTGTCTTCACATCTTTGCCTCTGATGGCATCTAATACGAAGCATGCTTTCTGAACGGATACTCTGGCGTAAGACAGCTTAGCCGACGGTCTCGTATCCTTATTAGCATTTCTTTCTCTTTTAATCTGGGATCTATGTCCTTTAGCCATTGGTGAAACCTCCTTTCAAGCGTAACTTACTTACGTCCTGCTTTCTTCTCGTCTTTTCCGTGGCCTCTGTAAGTTCTAGTGGCTACGAACTCACCGAGTTTGTGTCCAACCATGTCCTCTGTCACGTATACCGGAACATGTTTTCTACCATCGTGAACTGCGATTGTATGTCCAACCATCTGCGGGAAGATTGTGGAACGGCGGGACCAGGTTTTGATAACCTGTTTCTGTCCTGCTGCGTTCATCTCATCTACTTTCTTTAAAAGATGAGCATCTGCAAATGGTCCTTTTTTTAATGAACGACCCATTAGTATACCTCCTATTACTGTTTACCGTTTCTTCTTCTTACGATTAACTTATTAGACTGTTTGTTTTTCTTTCTGGTCTTCAGGCCGAGTGCCGGTTTGCCCCAAGGTGTGCAAGGACCTGGACGACCGATACTGGTCTTGCCCTCACCACCACCATGCGGATGGTCATTCGGGTTCATAACAGAACCGCGGACAGTCGGACGAATACCCATGTGACGTTTTCTACCAGCCTTACCGATATTGATCAGGTTGTGGTCGCCGTTGCCAACTACACCGATAGTAGCGCGGCAGCTGATCGGAACCATTCTCATCTCTCCGGACGGTAATCTAAGGGTTGCATATTTGCCTTCTTTAGCCATTAACTGAGCAGAGTTACCAGCGGAACGAACCAGCTGACCACCCTTGCCCGGAAGAAGCTCGATGTTGTGAATCTGTGCACCAACCGGGATTTCAGAAAGCGGTAAGCAGTTACCAACTTTTGCCTCAGCCTCTGCACCGCTCATAACCTTCTGTCCAACCTGTAAACCAGCCGGAGCAAGGATATAAGCTTTCTCGCCGTCTGCGTAGCAGATCAGAGCGATGTTTGCTGTACGGTTCGGATCGTACTCGATACCAAGTACGGTTGCTGCGATACCGTCTTTTGCATTTCTCTTGAAGTCGATGATTCTATATTTTCTTCTGGAACCGCCGCCTCTGTGACGAACGGTGATTTTACCCTGGTTGTTACGACCTGCGTTCTTCTTTAAAGAAACTACTAAGGATTTCTCCGGTGTGGATTTTGTAATCTCAGAGAAATCAGAGCCGGTCATATGTCTTCTGGAAGGTGTATATGGGCTGTAAGATTTAATTCCCATGACTTTGACTCCTTTCGTTCAACGCCTCCTGGCGTTTCTTCATGTTTTTCACGACATAGTGTTCGTCGTATAATTGTCTATTGAGGATGAATTATAAACCAGCGAAGATCTCGATCTCTTTGCTGTCCTCGGTCAGCTGAACGATAGCTTTCTTTGTTGCAGCTGTCTTACCGAATGTCATGCCTCTTCTCTTTGTCTTGCCGTCCATGTTCATGGTGTTGACACTCTTAACTTTGGTGCCCGGGAACATCTTCTCAACGGCTTCTTTGATCATAGTTTTGTTTGCCTCGGTGTGTACCAGGAAGGTGTATTTCTTGTCTGTCATAGCATTCATACTCTTCTCAGTTACAACCGGTTTGAGGATTACGTCATAGTACTGTACGTTTGCCATTATGCATATACCTCCTCGATAGAAGCTACAGCAGCCTTGGTTGCTACTACTGTGTTGTATTTCAGGATATCGTAAACGTTGATGGTGCTTACGGAAGCAGTCTTAACGTCTGCCACGTTTCTAGCGGATAATACAGCCTTGTCACAAGCCTCATCCAGAACAACTAAAGCTTTGTTTACTTTCAGGTTGTTCATAACCTCAACAAATTTCTTTGTCTTGATCTCGTCGAAGTTCATAGCCTCAACTACGATGAACTTGTTCTCGTTTACACGGCTTGTCAGAGCGGACTTAAGAGCAGCTCTCTTCTCTTTCTTATTTAAACGGATTGTGTAATCACGTGGTGTCGGAGCGAATACTACGCCGCCGCCCGTCCACTGCGGAGCTCTTGTTGAACCCTGTCTTGCATGTCCGGTACCTTTCTGTCTCCACGGTTTCTTACCACCGCCGGAAACTTCGGAACGGGTTTTTGCTTTCTGAGTTCCCTGACGTTTGTTAGCAAGCTGTGCTACAACTGCCATGTGAACCAGATGTTCATTTACTTCTACACCGAATACAGCATCATTCAGTTCTAATGTGCCAACTTCGTTGCCTTCTAAATTGAAAACAGATACGTTTGCCATCTGTATGTTCCTCCTTTCCCGTAAAAGCCTTATCTAGCGACCTTTACTGTCTCTTTGATTGTTACTAAGGATTTCTTCGGTCCCGGTACAGAGCCTTTAACAAGGAGTAAGTTGTTCTCAGTATCAACCTTAACAACCTCCAGGTTCTGAACAGTTACTTTTACGCTGCCCATGTGACCCGGCATTCCTTTGCCCTTAAATACGCGTCCCGGTGTGGTTGCAGAACCGTTGGAACCCTGATGACGATGGAACTTGGAACCGTGAGCCATCGGTCCTCTGTGCTGGCCGTGTCTCTTGATGGCACCCTGGAAACCTTTACCTTTGGAAATAGCAGTTGCATCAATTTTATCGCCTGCTGCGAAGATGTCTGCCTTGATTTCGTCTTTTACAGAATACTCTTCAGCATTCTCTAAGCGGAACTCTCTTACATATCTCTTGTAAGCAACGCCTGCCTTGTCAAAATGACCCTTAACCGGCTTTGTCACAAGTTTTTCTCTCTTGTCTACAAAACCAACCTGTACTGCTTTGTAGCCATCGTTCTCAACGGTCTTAACCTGGGTTACTACACACGGGCCAGCCTGAAGAACGGTTACCGGAACTAACACGCCATCTTCGTTGAAGATCTGAGTCATTCCGACTTTGGTAGCTAAAATAGCTTTCTTCATCTTTCTTCCTCCTATAGCGGATTGCCCTCTCGGGTAATCATATAATAAATAGCTAAATGCTTATGCATTTACAAGATTAATTATTTTGCCTTCATCTTGATGTCGATATGAACACCAGCAGGCATTTCCAGTCTGGACAGAGCATCAACTGTCTTCTGGGTCGGAGCAATGATATCAATCAGTCTCTTATGTGTTCTCTGCTCGAACTGCTCTCTGGAATCTTTATATTTGTGAACAGCTCTTAAGATTGTAACAACTTCCTTCTTAGTCGGAAGCGGAACCGGTCCGCTAACTGTTGCACCATTCTTCTTAACAGTATCGATGATCTTTGCAGCAGATGCATCTACTAACTGATGATCGTAAGCTTTTAATGTGATTCTCATTACCTGATTTGCCATAAAAAAAGTCTCCTCCTATTCGTACTTTTCAAGCAGTACGACAAGCGGCGACTGTACACATCTCCGTGTGTGTCTTTCGATATTTTACCACACACGCCATCCCTGGATGGTCTTCTGAACTTGTACAGTGACTTGTCGTCAGTTTTCAAACTTGACATTCGCTCCACGGAAAACCTGCCATCTGTGTGGCAGCAACCTCGCGCTTCATTGCTATCAATGTCACAACAATTGAGAGTATACACGACCTCTCAGAAAAATGCAAGTGTTTTTTTTAATTTTTTTCATCTTTTTTTGTACTTGATTCTGTACAAATATACAGTCCTATTTTTTCCACGCCAAACTTATGTATCTGTCAGGCTGATCACTGATATTGCAAAAAGAACCTTTTTGTCTGATATATGTTGTCTGGCTATGGTTGTAACTCCGAAGCTTCCTGCATCATTTCCAGCAACAGCGATATATCTGCATATCTATACAACATAAAAGAACGGGTTTCTTCCTATATAATATAGAAGAAATCCGTTCTATGCATTTATCACTTCTTATAATAATATTGATACTTTACTTAATACTGATGCTTTACTCTTCCTCGCCGGATAACGGGTTCTCATCTGCAACGATATCGGAATAATCAAACAGAGTCACCTTTGTAACATCATCTTTCACGATATCCGGTGCATCCCCCTGATTCTTAGCTGCCTCAGCAATCTGTGCTGCGGACCAGGAAGGAACTGCCATACGGCGGATCTGCGCTTCTTCCTCATCCTCTCCACTGACAGGTGTTCTCTCTGATTCCTGCATCATCTGCTTCAGTTTCTCTTTTACCTGCGGGGCAATGATTTCCGTTTTACCTGCGTAAGTTTCTTTCTCTTCCACAGGAGTCAGAGTCGGCGCTTCCGGTTCATCTGCGGTAGCGGCCGCAATCTCCTTCTTCAGAAGCTCATGCGCTTCGCTGGTAGCCGTCTGAACTGCTGTCGGCTGTTTTTTCTGCGTGCGTGACGGTTCTTTTACTTCCGGTTCCAGCTCATCTTCGTAAATCTCATCTACGAATCCACCGGTCTTTACTTTCTTTCGTTCCTGTTTTTTTCCTTTTTTACGCTGTTTGTCTTCTTTTTTGATCTGTCGTTCTTCTTCTTTGTAACGGCGTTCTCTTTCTTTTTCTTCTCTCTTAAGTTCTTTCTTACTCTTTACATATCCAGGCTCCGGATCTTCATCCTCATAATCATCCTGAGGCTCTTTCTTGCAAAGTTCTGCTATGATATAAAGAATAACAAGGAACAGCACAGCAAGTCCGAGAATGATAAGACCCTCAATGCTCTCTGTCGCAAACAGAAGATATCCCACATATCCGATCGTGATCACGACCTTCGGAATATAATCTTTCACTTCTACGGTGATCACTTCTGCGCCCGGATCACTGGAATCCACCACTTTAAAAATGTTGTTCTCCTTATCCGTCTCTGTGATCATGTAACGATATACTGCAGAATCACCCTGATATAAAATAAAATCACCAACTTTAGCATCTGCAGTCTTAGACGGGATCGCATAAGTAACCGATCCTATCGGCAGGTTTGTTTCTTTCGTGGAATCGTCCATGATCTCTGTAGTGATTCCAAGGAATGGCGGAACCGCCAGGCCGACGACACACACGATCGTGCATATCACGATGAAATGCACAATAAACTTTAAAAATTTCGACATTGGTAACGCTCCTCGTTTCTTTTGGTTTCTTTAATTTCTTTGTTCTTTCTTTTGATACCTTCGCTCATTATACCCTGTTTTGGCTTCATGGTCAACTTATAATCTCCCAAATAACGACAAAACACACCTGAAAAGCGGTCTTCCCTTTCAGATGTGTCTTTATCCGAATATACAGGAAACTGATGGAAAGTCTCCCTTATTCTTACCATATGTTCTAATGTTCTGATATTCTGATTTCTGATAATCATTACTGAATCGCCAACAGATTCCGGCCTGCGGACCGCAGATCACAGATCATTTTCCTGCTGATCATTACTGATTACTTAAATACTGTTCCATGCTGTCCATGGCAGCTTCTTCATCTTCTCCGCTTGCTGAAAGTGTAATTTCTTCTCCTGCATCAAGTCCCAGAGTCATCATACCCATAATACTCTTTGCATTTACGCGCTTCTTTCCAATCTCTACATAAATCTCACTGTTGAACTGACTTGCTATCTGTACCAGTTGCGCTACCGGACGTGCCTCAAGTCCAGTGGATAAATTAATGGTGACTGGTTTTTTGATCATAATAATTCTCCTCCTTGTTTTTCCCGCAGCTCGTCAGCCAGTGCACTCAGTTTCCTCAGACGGTGATTGACTCCCGATTTGCCCACCTGCGGGCTCAACATCATTCCTAATTCTTTTAATGTAGCTTCCGGATATTGTATCCTTAATTCTGCGATCTGTGCAAGCCCCTCACTCAGTTGTTCAAACCCTATGGTCTGCTGAATCAGTTTGATATCCTCAGTCTGCTTGACAGCCGCATTTACGGTTTTATTAATATTCGCAGTTTCACAGTTTACTTTACGGTTTACCGAATTTCTCATCTCCTTCAGTATACGGATGTTTTCCAGGTTCATCAATGCCACGTTCGCTCCCATCACTGCGAGCATGTCAACGATCTGTGCACCTTCTTTCACATAGACCACATATGATTTCTTTCGCTGCACAATTTTGGCATCCACTGAAAAGCTGCGGATAATCGTCTGTAACTGTTCTGCTTTCTTCTCATCCGGATAAACAATCTCAAAATGATACCCCTTCTCCGGATCACTGATCGAACCAGATGACAAAAAAGCACCTCTGATGTACGCCCGTTTACAGCAGTTCTGCTGCACTACCAGCAGATTCTCCAGAATGAGCGAATCATGAGGTTCCCTGCACGTGACAAGTTTCGTCCCCTGAAGGATTACCTGGATTTCTTCCGGATCAGATATCTCTATCACATATATCTTCAACCGCTTCAGATGACTGTTCTCACGTACAAAGATTTCTTTCTCTATATTAAATGTTTTTTGCAATAATGTAAAGCACTTTCTTGCAACTGCTTCATTTTCCGTCTGGATTTTCAGTTTTTCTCCCTGGGGAAAATGTTCTACTTTTGCGCAAAAGCACAGAATCGCCGCCAGTTCTGCAATCCTGCAGTGCCTCGCGGTTCCTGTCTGTCTGGAAAGTTCTTCCTTCACCATCCCTGAAAAAGACATTTTTCCTGTTTCACCCTTCCTGTTTTTTTAGCAGTCTGTCTTTATCCACATCTCTGTGTTCGAGTCTGAAGCCATATTTTTTATTCTTTGAAAGTCTGGAATACAGCTCCCTTGCCAGTGTAACGGAACGGTGCTTTCCACCTGTACATCCGATTGCGATCACGAGATTTGTCTTTCCTTCTTTTACATAATTCGGTATCAGAAATTCAATCATGTCTTCCAGTTTATCTGCAAACTCCCGGGCGATGTCACAGTCCATCACATAGTTAAAAACTCTCTCATCCAGACCGGTCAGAGGACGCAGTTCATCCACATAGTAAGGATTCGGAAGGAAACGCACGTCAAATACCAGATCCGCATCCGCCGGAATCCCGTACTTAAACCCAAACGACAGCACAGAGATCATCATGTTGCAGAACTCCTGATTCTCCACAAAGATTCTCTCAATCTCCTGTTTCAGTTCTCTGGTAAGCAGATGGCTGGTATCAATAATGTAATCCGCCCGTTCTTTCAGAAAGCGCATCCTCTCTCTTTCCAGACGGATACCGTCATCCACTCTTCCGCCCATTGCCAGAGGATGGCTTCTTCTGGTTTCTTTGTATCGTTTTACCAGCACGCTGTCCTCTGCATCCAGAAACAGAATTTCAAACTGATATCCGGCTTTCTCCATTCTGTCCAGAACCACTTCCAGCTCATCCAAAGAACGGCCGCTTCTGGCATCAATCCCCAGTGCTACATTCTGCACATCTTCACCGTGGATCTCCGGCATCAGAGATGCAAATTTTTCAAGAAGCGGGATTGGAAGGTTATCCACGCAAAAATAGTTGGCATCTTCCAGCATCTTCAATGCCGCTGTTTTTCCTGCTCCTGATACTCCTGTTACAATTACAAACCTCATTCTTTTTCTCCATTCTTTGCTGCTGTTATCTCTTCTGTAAATTTATCCTGTCTTTCATCCGGCACAGCAGCAAGCCGTATTTCAGATTATATATCAATGTGTCAATATGTTACTGTTCACTCCGTTCTCAGTAACACGCTTCGCGATGCACAGAATTTATGCTAATCGCATAAATTCGCGCCGTATGTCTCGGGTTTTCTGTGACCTTCGCTCACAAAAAACACCTCGCGGGATACTACCAGTGAGCAGTAACGTCAATATATCAGAACTCCCCAAGAAATTTCACTTCCGGTTCCAGTGTCACACCAAACTGCTCCTGCACTTTCTCCTGCACGTCCTTCATCAGTCCGCACACATCCGCTGCTGTCGCATTTCCTTTATTAATCACAAAGCCACAGTGTTTCTCTGACACCTGTGCTCCTCCGACCTGATATCCGCGAAGTCCTGCATCCATGATCAGCTTTCCTGCAAAGTAACCTTCCGGTCTTTTAAAGGTGCTTCCTGCACTTGGATATTCCAGCGGCTGCTTGCTCACCCTTTTCTCAGTCAGGTCTTTCATGATAGCTTTGATTTCTTCCACGTCTCCGACTTTCAGGGAGATCACTGCTTCCAGAACCAGATATCCTGCTTTCTTTACCAGGCTGGTCCGATATCCCATCTCCAGTTTTTCTGCCGGAATTGTCATGATCTCGCCCTGCTCTGTCATGACAGTCACTTCCTTCAGCACATCTTTCATCTCTCCGCCATAGGCACCTGCATTCATCACCACCGCACCGCCAAGGGTACCCGGAATCCCTCCTGCAAACTCAAAGCCTGTCAGGGAAGCATTCTTTGCCGCAGATGCGATCTGGGAAAGAAGCGCTCCTGCCCCTGCACGGATATTCGTTCCTTCCACAGTAATTCCGCCGTAATTGCGGTATAACTGAATGATCACTCCACAGTATCCCTCATCACTTACCAGCAGATTGCTGCCATTTCCAAGGATAAAATACGGAAGTTCTTTCTCTTTACAGATTTCAAGAATTTTCTTTACCTCCTCCGCAGTTGACGGTAGCAGAAAATAATCCGCCGGTCCTCCAATCCTGAAAGTAGTATGGCGGTTCATCGGTTCACTGATGCGAACTTTCTCCTCCCCCAGCAGATCATTAAAACATTTTATTATTTCCTGATTCACAGATTTCATTCCTCAAACTTTCCAAATTTATTTTTTCATCTTCTTAAATTTACTTTTTCATTTTCTTATTTTTTCGTCTTCCTGTCAGAAATTTCTCATTTCCGGTTTCTTTCAGAAGATCATTCACAACGGTTCCTGCGATCATCATTCCCGCAGTCCCCGGAACAAAAGAAATATTTCCACTCAGTCCTGTTTTTACAGATACCGGTTTCTCCCAGGAATACAGCACCTTAAGTCTGCGTATTCCCTTCTTACGAAGTTCTGTGCGAAGTCGTTTCGCAAGCGGGCATACTCTGGCTTTTGCAATGTCCCCCACCAGAAGCCTGGACGAGTCTGTCCGGTTATCCATCTCCATGCAGGAGATCACCGGGACTCCACATTTCTTCGCTTTCTCGATCAGAAGCAGTTTCGCTTCCGCCGTATTCATGGCATCCACAATATAGTCATAATTGTTCAGTTCAAACATACCTGCTGTCTCTTCATTATAAAAAGTCTCATAGGTATGAACAAGGATTCCCTCGTCAATATCTTTGATCCTTGACTTGGCAATCTCCACATTGCTTTTTCCCACAGTTGAACGCAGCGCATAAAGCTGTCTGTTAATATCAGAAACTGCTATGCGCTCATTATCTACAAGCGTCAGACTTGCCACCCCACATCTGGCAAGTGCTTCCGCCACATAAGAACCGGTACCGCCAAGCCCGAAAACTGCAATCTTCGCTCTGCTCAGCTTCTCAGCGCCTGTATCACCAAGCAGGATTTCCATTCTGGAAAATGCATCCGGCATACAAAAACCTCCCACGAATCATTATATCTGTAACTGTCATTATACTATCTATCCTGACAAAAGTACAGTTCTTCACACATTCTTTAGAATTGTTTTCTGTGTATAAATATCCTGATGTCTTCCATACTATAGCTATACTGCATTTTTATCATTGCTGTAAGGAGGTACAGTTATTTATGATCCAGCAAATTTTTCTCGGTTTCCTTGGGCTCTGTTCCGGTGTGATCATTGCCGGAGGGCTTACCGGTCTGCTGATCGGGCTTTCCATCGTTCCCCGTTATGCAGGCATCACCCACACTGCCGGCCACATCATGCTCTATGAAGATATCACAGTCCTCGGAACCGTATTCGGAAACCTGTTCTATCTTTTTGAATGGAAAATTCCTCTCGGCGCTCCCTTTCTGATCCTCTACGGCCTCTTTTCCGGAATCTTTCTGGGTGGATGGATCATGGCGCTGGCTGAAATGGCTGATGTTTTCCCCATCTTTTCACGCCGCATCCGCTTCCGCAAAGGGCTCTCTTTCACAGTTGTATGCGTAGCTCTCGGAAAAACCATCGGCTCCCTGATCTATTATTACCAGGGATGGCTCCCCTGATATTTTCCATAATTCTCCTGTTCCCTGATTTATTACTTCTCTGATTTATCGTTTCTCTGATTTATCCACTTCCCGGATTTTACCGGTTTCAGCGGGCAGGCACTATCCGTTTCCCCGTCATACCACTTCCGGTAATCTCCGGGTGCACACCCCATCTCTTTTTTAAAGATTTCAGAATAGTAGCTGGCTCCTGCAAATCCATGTTCCAGAGCGATCTCACCGATTCCCTCTGTTCTGTCTTTCTTCAGAAGCTGACTCAGAGTACGCTCCACACGGTAACACTGAAGATACTCTACCGGTGTCTGCTGCATTTTTTTCTTGAAAAAGCGGCAGTATTCTCCTGTACTCACTTCACTGTCTGCTGCCATCTGCGCCAGAGTAATTTTTTCCCTGTAATGCTCATGCAGAAAGCTTAACATCCTGCAAAGTTTTTTCTTCTCACGCACACCGGAGCTGCCGACGTTCTCCGGAAGCTGCTTCCATCCCAGATACAACTCTCTCCAGATTTCAAAAACTTTACCTGTCAGCAGCAGCTCATATCCTTCCTGACGCTCACTGACCAGTTCCTGAAGCGTCTTTAACTGATCCAGCAGTTGCTTTCCCTGTTCTCCACCCAGTACCATCCCCGGCTGCTTCTTCTCACTCTGTTTTGTTTTCTTTTCAGATGAACCCGGGAGTTTTTCATCTGAAAATCCTGTATTTATAAGTTTTATATAAGGAAGCTGTTCCTCCAGAAGCAGCGGCTGCACATATTTCCCGCAGATTCCCGGATCTCTTTGCAGATATTCCGCATCTATACAGATCGCATAAAAGCTGCATCCCCCGTCCTGTCCCTGTACAAAACGGTACGCATTCCGGCTGTTTACAAACATTCCCTCTCCTGCACACAGTTCGATCCGTTCCTGGTTAACCTGGCACAGCATTTTTCCCTGATCTGCATACAGAAAAGTCACGCCATCCTCCATCCTGCATGACATATGCCCTATCTCCACCATCTCCAGATTCAGCTTCCATACGGAAACCCCGGGCGTTTCCTTCTCATCCGTCAGAAGTTTTACATCCCTTCCCGAAAAAAATTTCTCCATCGTTTTTTGATTCCCCGTTCGTATTTTATTTGCCCCATTATATATGGAAAAAATAAAAAAGTCAAAATAAGAAGCATATTCTTTCCTTTTTTCCACACACTAACATTACAGTTCATCTTTAATGAAAGGAAGGTCCTTTTCTCTTGGAAAAAAACACGATCAAAGACAAACAGAAACAATACGAAAAATATGTCAAAGGCTTCACTCCGGAGCATAACCTGTGGCTGAATATGGTCAAGGCTTTTTTTACAGGCGGCCTGATCTGTATCCTCGGCCAGTTTATCCTGAATTATGCCACAGATCTGGGGCTGGACAAGGACACCGCCGGTTCCTGGTGTTCCCTGATCCTGATCTTTTTAAGTGTTCTTCTCACAGGTCTGAACATTTATCCGAAAATCGGTAAATTCGGCGGTGCCGGAGGTCTGGTTCCCATCACAGGATTTGCCAACTCTGTCGCCGCTTCCGCCATCGAATACAAAGCAGAAGGTCAGGTATTCGGCATTGGCTGCAAGATATTTACCATCGCAGGTCCCGTCATTCTCTATGGAATCCTGAGTTCCTGGGGGCTTGGTGTGATCTATTATATTCTGAAGATTATGGGGGTGGTTTCATGAAAAAACAACATACCTGCGGCGCTGCCAGCGTCACTTTTGAAGATCCGGTATTCATCCAGAGCTGTGCCTCTGTCGTAAGCCAGAAAGAAGGTGAAGGTCCTCTTGGCTCCTGTTTTGATGTCATAGGCAAAGATCCCATGTTTGGTGCAGACACCTGGGAATCTGCCGAAAGCACCATGCAGAAAAAAGCAGCAGAACTCGCGATTGAAAAAGCCGGACTGGATTCCGCCCAGATCCGTCTGCTCTTTGCCGGGGATCTTCTCGCTCAGAGTGTTGCTTCTTCGTTCGGGACTGCCGGACTTGGCATCCCTTTTTACGGGCTTTATGGTGCCTGCTCCACGATGGGAGAATCCCTTTCTCTCGGTTCTCTCTGTGCGGCGGCCGGTTACGGTGAACATATTCTGTGTGCCACCTCCAGCCACTTTGCAAGTGCGGAAAAAGAATTCCGGTTTCCCCTGGGATACGGAAATCAAAGACCCTTATCTGCTACCTGGACGGTCACAGGTTCCGGAGCCTGTGTACTTGGATGCACCCCTCCCGCCCTTCCCATTCCCAACCAGCTTGAAACCCTGCGGTTCCAGGATTACTGTGCAGTGATCACAGGCATCACTACAGGAAAACTGATTGATTATGGTTTCAAAGATTCCTTCAATATGGGAGGCTGTATGGCACCTGCTGCCTGCGATACCATTTTCCGGAATCTTCAGGACTTCGACCGCACTCCCGGCGATTATGACGCTGTTTTTACCGGCGATCTCGGAAACATCGGTCAGAAAATCCTTCTGGATCTCCTGAAAGAAAAAGGAATCGATCTGGCTTCCAGACATCAGGACTGCGGAATGCTTATCTATGATCCGGAAAAACAGGATACCCACTCCGGCGGCAGCGGATGCGGATGTGCAGCCTCTGTTCTGATGGCACATATTCTTCCGGAACTCATCAGGGGCAAATGGAACCGCATCCTGTTTGTTCCAACCGGAGCGCTTTTATCCAAAGTCAGCTTCAACGAAGGCGATACGATCCCGGGAATCGCCCACGCAGTCGTCATCGAACGTTACCACCTCCCGGATAAATCAGAAAACTATAACAATTCCAAAAAATAATGCAATTAAGACAGTTCAGCAGAGTGCGAAGGACAAGGAAGATGTCTGCAGGCGTGCTGACATACGACAAAGATATCTGACGCAGGACTTCACGCTCTGATGGGCTGGACTGACTGCAGTATTTTATGGAATTGCTATAAGAAAGGACGCATAAATACTATGGATTATTTTCACGCATTCTGGACAGGCGGTCTGATCTGTGCGCTGGTTCAGATCCTCCTCGACAAAACCAAACTTATGCCCGGACGTGTCATGGTGCTGCTGGTATGCAGCGGAGCCGTATTAAGTGCTATCGGCATTTATCAGCCCTTTGTGGAATTTGCAGGTGCAGGCGCCTCCGTTCCCCTGCTCGGATTCGGGAACGTCTTATGGAAAGGAATGAAAGAAGCCATTGATAAAAACGGCATTCTCGGGCTTTTCATGGGTGGTTTTACCGCCTGTGCTGTCGGCGTCTCCGCAGCCCTGATCTTCTCCTGGATCGCCAGTCTCATCTTCAAGCCTAAGATGAAAGGCTAAAAGCTATATCTGTATCACTAATCAGAAAAACAGCAACACATAGTTGCCAGACATGCAAATAAACCAGACAAACTGAAAGGACAGCAAGAATTCATGAGTGACACTTTGTATCTCCAGCTCGATCAGAACATTCAGGTCAGCCATCCTCATGTTTACTTACAGGACGTGGCAAAACTCTCCTGCACAGACAGCAAAATTTTAAATCGCCTCCGGGTGATGCCTGTCATCAATCTTCCTCCGGACAAACCCGGACGCTATGTAATGTCCGTCATGGACCTGATCCGGGAAATCCAGAAAAAAGAACCGGATCTGGATATCACCACCCTCGGAGAAGCCAACTTTATCATCACCTTCAAGAACAAACCCGGTCCCGGTATCCTGTGGGAATGGATCAAAATCCTGTTCGTAGGTCTTGCCACCTTTTTCGGCGCCGGATTCTCCATCATGACCTTTAACAATGACGTAGATGTGGGAGCACTTTTTTCCAGTATCTACACACAGGTCACAGGACAGCCCTCCGGACATTTCACGATTCTGGAGATCACATACTCCATAGGGATCGGGCTTGGCGTTATTTTCTTCTTTAACCACTTCGGTCACATGAAAATCACCGCAGACCCGACTCCCATGCAGGTACAGATGCGCCAGTACGAGGATGATGTTAACACAACAATCATAGAAGATATTGACCGATTGCAAAAAAAGTGATATACTTTCACACGCTGGATTTCTGGTGTGAATCTTTAAGATCAGAAATTACGATATCATGAACAGATTCCAGTATTTTGGAATCGCAATCTTCTGATTTTGATCATTCATACTGGTCAATAAGGTCATATGAGATCCGGTAACCGAGTGTTCGAGACCTTCCACTCGTAAAAAAAATACTAAAGGAGACAATTTCATATGAAAAACAAAGGTACCCAGTTTCTGGCAGAAGCTGCCGTAATCGGTGCAATTTATGTGGTTCTCACTGTATTATTTGCACCACTCAGCTATGGAGAGGTTCAGGTGCGTTTCTCTGAAGCGCTGACTATTCTCCCATTTTTCACACCTGCTGCAATCCCGGGATTATTTATCGGATGTATCATTGCCAATCTCTTCGGAGGCGCAATTCCGGTAGACATCATCTTCGGAAGCATTGCTACCCTGATCGGTGCGGTTTTCACCTATAAGCTCCGAAACCAGAGTCGTTTCCTTGCTCCGCTTCCACCGATCATCGCAAACGCAGTGATCGTTCCTTTTGTACTTCGTTTCGGATACGGAGTGAATCTCCCGATTCCGCTTATGATGCTTACTGTAGGAATCGGAGAGGTGATTTCCTGTGCAGTATTCGGACTGATTCTCCAGACTGCTTTGCTGAAATACAAAAATGTTATTTTCCGCAGAGCTTAAACTGCAACCGGTTTTAATTCAATAAAAGTATGAATCGCAAGTAGGAAAGATAACGTCAGTGGCGGGCGGAGAGAAATCGGTATCCCCCACTGACATGAGGCAAACCACAGTCAGCGTTCTGCTGGCTTGTCAGGCTCTGTGAAATTACCGACTGTGAGTTGAAACAATAAAAGTTTGAAAAACATTTGAAAGAGACAGCTATTTCCGGCTGTCTCTTTTTCATTCCGGTTTTTTATATCTTCTCCTTCAGTTTCTTCAATATCCTCTTTTCCATCCTGGAAACCTGTACCTGGGAAACTCCCAGTTCTGCCGCGATCTCCGTTTGTGTCCGGTTCTGGAAATACCGCATGCCGATCAACTGTCGTTCTCTGGCATCAAGACTCTGCAACATTTCATCCAGAAAAATCCGGTCAAGTGCCTGTTCCTGCCCGTTCTCCTTCTCCGGAAGCCTGTCCATCAGGGAAATATCATTCCCGTCTCCCTGATAGATCGTTTTGTGCAAAGATTCCACTTCTGCCGTAGATTCCAATGCCAGAATCACCTCCTCCAGCGAAAGCTCCACTTCCGCCGCAATCTCATCCAGCCCGGGTTCTCTCCCCAGCTCCTTTTCCAGTTTCTCTTTTGCCTGGTAAATCCTGCCGCAGTTCTCTTTCAGACTCCGGCTCACTTTCAGAATCCCGTCATCCCGCAGAAACCGCTTGATCTCTCCAACGATCATCGGCACTGCATACGTGGAAAAACGCACCTCATAAGACGGGTCAAAATGATCAACTGCCTTCAAAAGCCCGATGCTCCCGATCTGAAAAAGATCCTCCATCTCCACCCCACGTCCCAGAAAACGTTTCGCCACACTGTAGATCAGTCCTGTATTCTCTTTAAATAACGTATCTCTTGCTTCTTTATCACCCTGGTGCGAACGCCCGATCAGAGCAAGAGTATGGTCCATTTCTACCTCCCGATCACTTTTTTCATATGCACAGTAGTTCCCTTTCCCACCTGCGATTCCACAGTCAGCTCATCCATAAAAGCCTCCATAAAGGTAAAGCCCATACCGGACCGGTCCTTCTCCGGTTTTGTAGTAAACAGCGGCTCCATGGCCTTTTTGATATCACCGATTCCCACACCATGATCAATGACATCCACAGAAAGTTCCTGCCCTTTCAGCCTGCATCTCAGCTCAATCTGATATTTCTCTCCCATCATCTTCCCGCCGGACTTTCCTTCTGTCTCTTCCGGCTGTACCTTCCCGTCATAGGCATGAAGAATACAGTTTGTAACCGCCTCCGACACAGCCGTCTTTAAATCTGCCACTTCTTCCAGAGTCGGATTCAACTGTGTGCAGAAAGCCGCCACAGCCACCCTCGCCAGACCTTCATTCGCAGGACGGCTGTCAAACACAAGTTTCATTTCATTGCTGTTTTCTCTGTTTGCGCTCTCCATAATGACTCTCTCCTCCTTTCAGGCTTCCCTGCAGATTTCCACAAATTTATAAACTCCTGACAAATGAAGCAGCTTCTCAATATATGCACTGACCCCGGTTGCCCGAATGCAGTCCCCACGCATTCCCATGGCACGGTACCGCCCCATGATCAGCCCGATCCCGGAACTGTCCATAAATGCAGTCCCCGAAAAATCAAACACCATCGTCCGGATATACTGCTTTCTCATAATATCATCCGACTCCCTGCGGATATCATCGGACACCGGATGATCCACCTCCTTCGGCAGATGTACCGTAAGGCAGCTCCCCTGTATTTCAAACCTGTTCTCCATACGCTTTCCCTCCCAATCAAATATCTAAACGCACAAAAGAGATGCCACAGCTCTTAACTGCGCATCTCTTTTGTATCTTAATCCATATTTCTTTCTGATGTCTTTTCCTTTATTAATACTCAGACTCGTCATAACTGTTATCATAATAATCGCCGGAATCATCATAGCTGACATCTCCGCTGTCCCCGGAATCGTCATAGGAATCACTCTGATCCCCGTCTGTAGAATCTGTGTATCCCTCATCGGACGTATCTCCCTGTGTATCCCCGGAGTTATCCTCTGAAGAACCGTCTCCATCCGTACCATCTGTACTTCCTTCGATTCCCGTTGTCCCGGTACTGCTGCAGATCGTGTTGTAAATTCCCTTCAGGTCATCCGGCACCAGATCTGCATAGACATTCTGAAGTTTCAGTGCAGCCTCATCCACATTCTGCTGCTGCAATGCCGAATAAGCCTCCAGCAGAGCTTCATAGGTACTGCTCTTTTTCTTTTCTTCCTCGATCTGTTTGGAGGCAGCCTCCACCGTATCTCCGGATTCCTGTGCCTGTGACTGAGCTTTGGTCAGCTCTGCGCCCTGGCTGGATACCGCATCGCTGTACTTGACAATCTGCTGATTCGCTTCCCGGTAAATTCCCTGACGGATCGCCGGAACCGCAAGAAGATAAAATGCCAGAAGCCCGGCTGCAAATCCGGTTGCCAGCATAAAGAACAGGGAAATTCTGGACTGTTCTTTATATGCCGGAGTCTGGATCACTACTTCACCCTCATTGCCGTCCGACTCTCTCTTAGCGGCTGCTCCGTTTCGGAAGATCCGCTTCTTATTCTGGCGTTCCAGCTTTGTAGTAACCCCGGTCTGCTCATCAATCTCTCTTAAGAAACGCAGAGTCGTTGTATTTGTCTTGTCAATTCTGGCAGCTTTTCTCAGAGTCCGCCTTGCCTTGTTATACTCCCCTTCCTTCATCTGGATCAGTGCCAGAAGGTGGTATCCCTTGATCAGCTTCGGATTCTGGGTCAGAATCCTTTTCAGACGGATCGCTGCCATATCCTCATGTCCCTCCCTGCAAAGGTTCAGGGCATCATTGTATTTCCTGATTGTCTCGTTAATCGCCTCAAGTTTGTTGGAATTGGCCTGCAGTTTATTGATATATTCTGTCGCAAGATTCCGGTTCGGCTGAAGATTTTTGCTGATCACCCACTCGCTGAGTGCAGCCACCACTTCACCTGTCTCGAAATACACCAGTCCCAGCAGGTTTCTCGCCTGAATATTATGCTTATTATAAATCAGGCTCTGCTTCAGGCAACTGATCGCCCCCGAAAGATCACGGACACTGGCTTTCTCCAGTCCCTGGTTGTAATACTGCCTGGAAAGGTAATCCACCTTCTTCTGAATCAGCACATTACAGCCACAGTTCGGACAGTAATCCAGTTCCTTGTCCATCAGGAACGCACCGCAATTCATACAGTTCATTCGTTTCTCCTTACTACTTTACGCGTCTGCCGCTTTTTGCCTCACGGAGGACTTCCTGGAGAACATCCAGAATATCTGTCAGTTCCCTGTCATAGATGGCAGTTTCTGCATCTGTCACATCCAGACACGGCTCAAATTTTTTCAGTTCTTCTTCATAATCAATCATTTTTTATCTCTCCTGAGTATGTTTTTTCCTGATCACATCTTTAATCTCGCCAACCAGATACAGAGAACCAACGCAGAACAGCATTCCGTCCTCCCCTTTGGAGGCAAGAGCTTTTGCAAATGCTTCTTCAATCTCTGTCACAGCTTCCACAGAGGTACATCCTGCTTCTGTAAAAAGCTGCGCAAATCTGTCTGCCGGCACCTCTCTGTAGCCGCCTACAGACGTAACTACCACATGGCGGAACGCGATCCTGCTGCAGATTGTATGTATCATATCAGTATAATCCTTGTCATCCACAGCGGAAAAGAGTAATGTCAGAGGATATTCTTTCTGGAAATGTTCTGCGGTCTCCACGAACTTCTCCACGCCATCCTCATTATGCGCTCCGTCCACGATCACACCCGGCAGCACTGTTTCCATTCTGCCCTGCCAGCGTGTTTTCTCAATTCCTTCATGAATCTTATCCATGGAAACAGGCAGTACCTCTTTTAACACTTCGATGGTCTTTAATGCCAGTGCACTGTTCATGACCTGATATTTTGCGATAAACGGAATGGAAAAAACCGTATCCCCATAATAATCATTCCGGAAAGAAAAATCAATGCCTGCGGAAGTATTTCTGATAATTTCCGTATCTTCCCTTTTCACTTCATAAGCCGGGCTTCCCAGTTCTTCTGCCTTCGCACGGATCACTGCTGCCGCATCCGGATCATTACCGTCATAGATCACCGGCACTCCCGGAACAATGATACCAGCCTTCTCCCCTGCGATCTTCGCAACCGTATCGCCAAGATACTGCATATGATCCAGACTGATGGAAGTGATCACACAGGCAACCGGATTCTCCACAGCAGTCGTGGCATCCATTCTGCCGCCAAGACCAGTCTCCAGAGTCACATAGTCAACCCCTGCTTCCGCAAAGATCACCATTCCCATCAGGAACAGCATCTCGAAATAAGTCGGATGATAACTACCCTCTGCCACCAGCTCATCAGAAAGAGCTTTTACTTTTTCAAATGCTCTTAAAAATGTGTCATTGTCAATATTTACCTCATTGATCTGAAATCTCTCATTGATCTCAACCAGATGCGGAGAGGTAAACAGGCCACAGGAATAACCGGCTTCTCTGAGAATGGAAGTCAGGAATGCACAGGTGCTTCCCTTTCCATTGGTTCCTGCTACATGGATCACTTTAAACTTATCCTGAGGATTTCCCAGTCTTCTGAGACATTCCTTCGTATGATCCAGACTGTTTTTCTTTGTAAATTTCGGAGTTTCATCAATATAAGCAACTGCTTCTTCGTAATTCATAAAAAAATTCCACCACTTATCTATAATGTATTATAACTCAACTGTTACTCTAACATTATATAATAGTGGTGGAAGATGTCCAGTACCAATCGTAAGATTTTATCCGACAAAATCTGGTGAATTACAAACTTCGCCGGATTTCTGTCGATGGACAGTACAAAAAATTATTGCTCAGATTCCATATCCGCATCTGGATTCGTATCCACATTTAATTTCCACGGATTATCCGCATACAGCGCATAGCAGGAACGGTCATAACTCTTGCTCAATGGCTTTCTGGTCGAACTGTTGCTTCGCTGGATCACCGCAAGCCTGTCGAAATCGTTCAGTTCCGTACCCGTGATCATCAGCGTCGTAGGATTCACATACACCGTATCATACCATTCTCCATTAAGCTTCACCTCACTGGAAGGCGTAAATTCCGTACCTTTGATATAATAAGTATGATCCGTCTCAGACACACACTGAATGGAATCCAGCGTCACATCATAGATTCCCATACGCATTCTGGTACGCTGATACGGGCTTTCGCCGCCGTAGGAATAACGCTCACCATAAAGCAGGTCATACTGCAAGGTTTCCAGATCAACCTGATAATTCTTGGTGTTTCTTCTCGCCTGATGATAACGGAAAATCGTTCCTTCATGGATTCCTACGCGGTCCATAACCTCTGCTGCCATCTGATAGGCTGCAAGGTTCTCGTCCTTTTTCTGAAGTCCGAAGTTATCCCACATAACATATTCTGTCTGGAACAGATATTTATTATCCAGATCTTCTACAGTCAGTCCCATTGTCGGAAGGTGGTCGCCATACATCACAAGAACCACATCCTCCGGATAATCTGCCAGCTTTTCTGTCAGCTCTTTGACAAAATTATCCATCTCATGAATCTCGTTGACATAATACTCCCATTTATTATTTTCTTCCTCTGTCGGCGCACCGGAAACAGTGATCTCCGGATCCTCCAGAATCTGTTCATCCGGATAAGCACCATGTCCCTGTACGGAAACGGTATATACATAGTCCGAACCTTCCGTGGAATCCAGGCATTTCAGAATCTCATCTGTGAGAACACTGTCCTTCACCCAGCCAAGCGGATTCTTTTCATCCTCTTTTGCCATATACTCTTCAGAAGTAAAGGTGTCAAAGCCAAGATTCGGAAAAACTGATCTTCTTCCGTAGAAATTCGCTTCGTTATTATGTACCGCATGAGTGGTATAGCCCAGGCTTTTCAGCACATAAGGCGCACTCTCACAGGTTGTCTCCTTCAGAATACTCTTATAAGGATATTCTCCAGGTCCAAAGTAGTGCATACTCATTCCGGTGATGGATTCAAACTCCGTATTCGCTGTTCCGGCTCCCACAGAAGGAACCTTATAGTATCCGGAAGAATACTCCTTCATCAGCTTACGGAAAGTAGGGATCGGGTCTTCAGAAAGATTCAGGTAATTGACCAGTGTCGGATCAAAGAAAGACTCGAGCTGTAAAAACAGAATATTTGGTCTGCTCTCCTCATTTGTCTCCGGAATATTTTTCTCCGTTTTCTCAATCCGTTTGATCTCGCTCTCTGAATAATCTCTCGGACAACTGATTCCTGTATTAAAAATAGTAGTTGCCAGACAGTACGGATACCCGTAATCTTCATAGGCAAATGCAATATTTCCAAAATAATTGGAAAGTACTCTCTTATCCAGTGCAATCTGTGTACTTCCTGCAAAAAGAGCCACAGCCAGCAGAATAAGAGGAATATTATAACGATATTTCAGCGTTCCTCTGTATTTCGGTCCTTTGATCAGAAGGATCAACAATAAGATAACGACAATTCCGAACAGAATGCAGACCGCCACAACACCCGCCATAGGCAGGTATTTGTTGGCGATCTTGAGTGCATCTGTGATCAGATGCAGGTCCGGTCCGGTAAAAGGTGTAACACGGTTCATCAGGAGAACACCGTTGATAATGGCAAGGATCAGCCAGAACAACGTAACCAGAATTCTCCAGAATGTTCTCCTTCGGAACAGATAAACAATCAGTGACGAAGTAAATATAAATGCGGTATTATATGCGAAAACCAGCGGTTTCTGTGTCATATAATTCCAGGCTTCTATAAACGAGTGACGGCAGATTGCCTCCATAACAAAATATCCCACAGCACTGGCAAGTACATGAAGAAGAAGGGAAATTTTATTACAAATTCTGTACAATTTCATATAAACACTCCTTTATTTCTTCAACTGCTCTAACTGTCCTTTAACCTTATCCATCATTTCTTTATATTTCGCAAGTTTGTCTTTCTCCGCATCCACCTTGGCAGCAGGTGCCTTGTTTACGAAATTCGGGTTATTCAGCATGCCTTCGCATCTTGCGATCTCTTTGGTGAGACGCTCTGTTTCTTTTGTCAGACGCTCGATCTCTTTGTCCTTGTCGATCAGGTCCTCTAACGGCATGTATACAACCGCATTGGAAACAACTACGGAAACTGCATCCTCGCTGATTCCGTTCTTGTCTGTCTGTACCAGGATCTCTTTTGCAAATGCAAGATTTACAAAGGATTTCTTGCTGTTCTCATACATTGCTGCTGTTTCAGCATCTTTTGCAACGATGTGCAGGCTTGTCTTGCGGTTGTTCGGAACATTCATTTCTGTTCTGGTATTACGGATACCTCTTACAACCTCTTTGAAACCTTCGATTGCTTTCTCAGCATCCGGGAAGTTTCTCTCTTCTCTGTATACAGGCCATTCGGAGATCATAATAGACTCTTCTTCAGGAAGAAGTGTGCAGTAGATTTCCTCTGTGATAAACGGCATATACGGATGAAGAAGCTTCAGACCTTCTGTCAGGGCTGTTCTTAATGTCCAGAGTGCATCGTTGGCAGCTTTCGGGTCTTCCTCTGCTTTCCACAGACGGACTTTAGCCATCTCAATGTACCAGTCACAGAGTTCATCCCACAGGAAGTCATAAACTTTCTGTACGGCGATACCCAGCTCATATTTTTCCATGTTCTCTGTTGCTTCACGGATGACTGTATTTAAGTGAGACAGAATCCATTTATCTTCTGCGCAGAGATCATTTAAGTTCTCCGGCTCTGTCACTGTCTTGCCTTCCAGGTTCATCATGATGAAACGGGAAGCATTCCAGATCTTGTTTGCGAAGTTACGGCTTGCTTCTACCTTTTCCCAGTAGAAACGCATATCATTTCCAGGTGCATTACCTGTCATCAGAGTAAGACGAAGAGCATCTGCGCCGTATTTATCAATAACTTCCAGAGGATCGATACCGTTTCCAAGAGACTTACTCATCTTACGTCCCTGGGAGTCACGTACCAGACCATGGATCAGTACATGATGGAACGGAACCTGATCAGTCTGCTCCAGAGCAGAGAATACCATACGGATAACCCAGAAGAAGATAATGTCATATCCTGTAACAAGTACATCTGTCGGATAGAAATATTCCAGTTCCGGTGTTTTCTCCGGCCAGCCAAGTGTGGAGAATGGCCATAATGCAGAACTGAACCAGGTATCCAGTGTATCCTCATCCTGATGAAGATGTGTACATCCGCATTTCGGGCATTTCTCAGGCATTTCTCTTGCAACAACTACTTCACCGCACTCATCACAGTAATAAGCCGGAATTCTGTGTCCCCACCATAACTGTCTGGAAATACACCAGTCGCGGATGTTCTCAAGCCAGTGAAGGTATGTCTTGTCAAAACGGGACGGAACGAATTTCAGATCGCCGTCATCCAGTGCTTTGATCGCTGCTTTTGCCATCTCGTCCATCTTTACAAACCACTGTGGCTTGATCATAGGCTCTACCGTTGTGCCGCAGCGGTCATGAGTTCCAACGCTGTGGTTGTGAGGAACTACTTTTACCAGAAGTCCAAGTTCTTCCAGATCTGCTACCATTGCCTTACGTGCTTCGTAACGGTCCATACCAGCGTATTTTCCACCAAGCTCGTTGATGGTCGCATCGTCATTCATAATGTTGATCTCTTCCAGATTGTGACGGCGTCCAACCTCAAAGTCGTTAGGGTCATGAGCAGGTGTGATCTTTACACATCCTGTTCCGAATTCTTTGTCTACATATTCATCGGCGATCACCGGGATCTCTCTGTCTGTGAGAGGAAGCTTCAGCATCTTGCCGATAAGATCCTTGTAGCGCTCATCTTCCGGATTTACGGCAACAGCAGTATCACCCAGCAGGGTTTCCGGACGTGTAGTTGCAATCTCTACGAAACGTCCCTCTTCCCCTACGATCGGGTAATTAATGTGCCAGAAAAATCCGTCCTGATCCTCATGCTCAACCTCTGCATCAGAGATGGAAGTCTGGCATACAGGACACCAGTTGATGATTCTGGAACCTTTGTAGATATAGCCTTTTTCATATAATTTGATAAATACTTCCTGTACTGCCTTGGAACATCCCTCATCCATTGTGAAACGTTCTCTCTCCCAGTCTGCAGAAGCACCCAGTTTCTTTAACTGATTGATGATCTTTCCGCCGTACTCCTCTTTCCATGCCCACGCATGTTTTAAGAATTCCTCACGGCCGATATCGTGTTTGTCGATACCTTCTTTTTTCAGCTTGTCGATAACCTTAACCTCTGTAGCGATAGCTGCATGGTCAGTTCCCGGCTGCCATAATGCTTCATAGCCCTGCATTCTCTTGAAACGGATCAGGATATCCTGCATGGTTTCATCCAGCGCATGTCCCATGTGAAGCTGGCCGGTTACGTTTGGCGGCGGCATAACAATAGTAAACGGTTTCTTGTCCGGATTTACTTTTGCATGGAAATATCCATTGTCCATCCATTTTGTGTAAAGACGCTCTTCGATTCCCTTAGGATCGTAAGTTTTTGCAAGTTCTTTGCTCATAATGTCCTCCTGATATTCTATATCTGTAATAAAAGTATCTGCGGATCACTCCGCTGTAAAGCAGCCCACGGCTCTATCATTATTAAATAAGCCTGTTCGATTAAAAAAGCCCTCTGCACGCATTATACGTGCAAAGGGCGACATAGATCGCGGTACCACCTTAGTTTATCTCTCATTCCCTTAACGCGGGATACGTGAAAGCCTACCATGCGCGTATATGAATCTCGATATTATCATACCACTCACTTCAGCCTCCCGGCTCCAAAGCTACCTTCAGCGCTTCTGTTCCCGGGAAACCTTCCAGCTTATAAGCTTCCCTCTCTGTGGGGCATTACCGCCTACTCCTCTTTTTCACAGCCTTTTTCTGGATTCTACTATAATGAAAAAAGGCTTTCTTGTCAAGAATGTTTCTCCGGATTTCACAAATTTATGCCGGCAATTGTTTATCAAGTGGATAAAATCATCCTCTTTGCTGATTGCTATAATAACTTAATAACTGCTCTGCAGTTTATTCGGTTAAATTTATAAAAACAGCGAGTAAACATTTTGTTTACTCGCTGTAAAAGAAATCCTAACTATGGTCTTTTTTAAAAAGGGATTTTATCTGCTATATTATTTACAGAGCTTTTTAAACTCGTCTGCTACGAACTGAACTTTCGTACCGATTACAACCTGAACAGAATTTTTACCAGGTCTGATTACACCGGCAACACCGGCTGATTTGATTTTCTTTTCATCAACAGCCGTATAATCTTTGATTTCCAGACGAAGTCTTGTAATGCAGTTATCGATAGATGCAACGTTTCCTTTTCCGCCAACACCTTCTAAGATAATTTTTGCAACTTCTGTAAAGTTATCGTTTGCAAGTTTTACAGTTGTCTCATCCATATCATCATCTTCTCTTCCAGGAGTCTTCAGATCAAATTTAAGGATTGCAAATCTGAATACCACATAGAATACGATGAATGCTGCGATTCCCAGAGGGATGATCAGCCATGTTTTCTGTGCTGCTGGCAGAGATGCTGAGAACAGAAGGTCTGTTGCACCTGCTGAGAATGAGAAGCCTGCACGGAATCCTAATAATACTGTGACAACTGTAAAGATACCATATAATAATGCATAAATAACATAAAGTCCAGGAGCCAGGAACATGAAACCAAATTCGAATGGCTCTGTAACACCGCAGATAAATGCACAAAGTGCTGCGGAAGCTACCAGACCAATAGCAACTTTTTTCTTATTATCCTTTGCACACTGGATCATTGCCAGAGCTGCACCAGGAATACCAAACATCATACATGGGAAGAAACCGGACATATACATTCCAAGGCTCCAGCTTACATCTGCAGATGTCTCACCTGCCCAGAAATGAGTCAGGTCGCCAAGTCCGATCGTATCGAACCAGAATACATTGTTTAATGCGTGATGCAGACCTGTAGGAATTAAAAGTCTGTTCAGGAATGCATAGATACCAGCTCCAAGAGCTTCCATTTTGGCAATTGCATTACCGATGGAGATCAGTACACCGAAGAGGATCGGCCATACAAACAGTAAAACTACGGATACAAGAATAGATACAACACCTGCGATGATCGCTACACAACGTTTGCCGCTGAAGAAAGAAAGCCAGTCCGGTAATTTTGTGCTTTTGAATTTGTTGTAACAGCTAGATCCGATCACACCTGCAAGAATACCGATGAATGGGTTGGCAATTTTGTTAAATGCCAGTGTTTTGTCTGCATTGTCTGCGATAGATGGAAACAGTGTTGTAACAAATCCTGTGCTTAACAGTGTTGTGATCATAAGCCAGGAAGCAAGGGCCGCAACACCACCTGTACCATCATTATCATCCGACATACCCACACCTACACCGATTACGAATAACAGTGCCATATTATCGATCAGGGCACCACCGGCTTTTACAAGGAAAATACCAACCATCGGACCAAATCCGGTGATATCACCACCCTGCATACTTTCAGGACAAAGCAAATAACCAATCCCCATAAGGATACCGCAGATTGGAAGACAAGCTACCGGTAACATCAGGGCTTTTCCTAATTTCTGTAAATACTTCATACTTTTTCCTCCTTAGATAGAATGATTTACTCTTTCAAATCCCCTTTTATTTATTTTTACCCGGACACCTCCGGAAAAAATACATGATTATTATTTTGTGATCACAATCACATCATCACCGGGCTGTACCTCTTTGTTATCCAGCCCCCGGACATCTCCATAGTCATCTGTATTACAGATAACAACAAGTGTACTGGTATCATATCCTGCAGCTTTGACCTTTTCCAGATCAATCTCCAGAATCAGATCTCCCTTCTTCACTGCATCACCGGAATGTACATGGCCTGTAAATCCATCACCGCCCATTTTGACTGTATCCAGACCCACATGGACCAGAATCTCCACACCATCAGTTGTAGAAAGACTGAATGCATGAAGGGTATCAAACAGTGTTTCAATAGTTCCGTCTGCCGGCGCATAAATTTTCCCCTCTGACGGAAGGATCGCTGCACCCTTTCCCAGCATCCCCTCACTGAAAGTCGGGTCATTTACACTGGAAAGAGGAACTGTTTTCCCCTTCACCGGAGATCCGATGGTCAGTTCAGGTGCCTTTTTCTTCTTAAAAAAATCAAACATACTTAAAAGCCTCCTTCTTTTTTACGTTTATAATTATCATTTTATAAATCTATAGTACTAACTCTGCGGATATGCACAGACAGATACATGATTTCTTCCTCAGACAATCTGCTGCCGGTTGCCTGCATAATATATTCTGCAACCTTTACACTGCATTGATATTCCCTGGGATATTTCCGCTGCATCAACAGGGACAGCTCTCTGTCCTCGCTGGAAAGCAGCTCCTTCCGGTAAATCCGCTGTATCAGAAACTTGATATGTGTCATAAAGCGCTCATAATGTAAAGATGATTCGTCCAACAGTATTCCCAGATCACGTTCCACAATATCCACGATTGCCTGCATCTGATCCGGAAACTTCACTGCATCCCGGATATCTGTACCATATTCTGCATTTACGAAATGAAGAGCAATGAATCCTGCTTCATCCTCCGGCAAAAGAATACCAAGTCTGTCCTGGATCAGCTCCAATGCATAAATCCCCAATTGAAATTCCTGAGGATAAAAACGCTTAATCTCCCACAACAATGCATTCTGTGGTTCAATTCCCTGACTCACTCTTTCAATTGCAAAATTAATATGGTCCGTCAGTGTGACGTAAATGCTCTGATTCAGTTTTAATTTCAGATGATCCTTTGCATGAGAGATGATCTCGTCTGAAATCCTCACACGTTCCAGCGGCATATTCGCCAGCAGCTCCTTGAACTGTTCCGCCAGTGTCCGGCTTTTAATGCGAAAGATTTTACTGATCTGGTCAGCAGGAACCACTTCTCCCTGTTTCTTTTTGAAACCAATTCCCCGTCCCATCACAATTACTTCTGCACCGGATTTCTCATATGCCGAGATAATATTGTTATTGATCACTTTTTCAATTATGATATTATCCATGTCTTTCCTTTTCCAAACGATATGTTTCCTGACAGCGGAGTAATTTCCCTGTAACGTAACAAGAAAGAATCCTGCTTACAGGAACATTACGAAGCAATTTCCCTGTAACATAAAAAAACCAGAATTTACAGACTGATTTCCTCAGCCATAGATTCTGGTTTTGCCTGCCTAACAGTAACAATCCGTATGTTTTTAATTGATGAAGCCATCATAACAAAGTTACAAAAATACGTCAACCCCACTTTTTTATTTTGTCAAAAATCGCTATTGCATTTTCATTCTTCTTTGTGTTTTATCTGATATTTTTCACATTTTGTCCTGTATTTTTTCTTTTTCTTCTTTTCTGCAATAAAGTGACAAATCGTTTATTCCACACTTTTCAGAGGATCTTTCTTCTTAAAAGTGAAATCTCTGTGAAACAAATGACAGCAGTGCTTATTTCACAACTATTTTCTTTATTTTCGACCATTTCGTATAACTTTTTGCATAGCCTTTTACATAGGCACGTCCTGCAAGGTAGTAGACTCCGGGCTTCACACTTTTAAAGACCACCGTGGTTTTTGTCTGATTTTTCTTTGTATAAGCATAACTGCCTACACCTGTATAGCTGCCGTCATCAGATTTGGAAACTTTCTTTGCCAGTACCCAGTCTGTTCCATCACAGGACTTTGGAACAGTAAACGTCACCGTTACATTTCTTTTTGTTCCCTGTCTGGAAACCTTAGCTGATTTAACAGCAGGTTTTCCTGTTACAAGGCTTGTTTTTACAGTTACCTTCCTGACCTCTGCCCATTTACTGAGCACTTTGGTATCGCTTCCGTTCAGGTATTTATAAGCATGTACGCCAATATACCACGTTCCTGCCGGTACGCCCCGTAAGATAAGCTCTTTACTGCTTCCGGAATACCCACTCTTTACCTTTATATAATCCGATGGTTCTTTTCCGTTCTTACTTCTGGCAGCAACAACATCGTAACCGTCCGGTTCCTCACCCTTGCTGTTAAGTACTATTCTGACATCATTTTTCTTCACCTGCACCTTCTGAACCACAGGTGCGTCCGGAGTCTTTACCTGTACCGTAACCGGAACCCCGTCTGACCATTCCCCATATTCCATAACATGGCTGCTGTTCTCTTTGTATGCCCTGCAATAAAGACTATGTGTTCCCTCCGGAATATACTTCAGCTCAGGGTATTGATTCAGTTCAGAATTTGTAATTTTTGTCTGCGCAGTATAATTCCCTTTTTTCAGATCCTTCTGAGATTTGGCTGTCACAAACTGATAGCCGTCTGCTTCACTGGAAAAATCTCTCAGATAAAGCATTGCATAATTCGTTCTCACTCCGGTCCGCAGTGAGTCAATAACCGGCCTGTTTAACGCCTGATAAGCATCCACCTGTACCATTATCTGTACGGCAGTGTCCAGTCCTTCATTATTTTCATCCTCATTCAGTTCCAGAGATCCGTTGACCAGAAAACTTTGAGCTGCCTTGCTTTTCGGATCATAGGCACAATCCTTCACATCCCACTTCACAGACGCAGAAAATGTTGTTTTCTCTCCATCCACCTCGGCACCGTAAACTTCCAGCGAATCCGGCAGATGCAAAGCATCAGCATTTTTTTCTGCACCATTGGTAATTCCGGTCACAGGCTCAACAGCCTCTGCCAGTCCCTGATAAATCCGGTCTCCTACAATAAAAGAATTATACAGATTCTGCGTTGTCAGGTGTTCTCCTGCCACTGTTTTCGCAGTCACAGTCACCTGAAAACTATATTTTCCCACCGAAAGCCCCAGTTTTGGCAAGAGTCTCAGTTCTGTGCTCTCCCCAGGTGCCAGATAAGCATTTCCAGACAATGACACACTGCATTCTTTACTGCGGTTAAAAGACAGCTTCATATCCGTGTCAGTAACATTTTTCAGAATATATGTCTTTGCTTCCGGAAGTGTCTTATAGCCCCACTGCATTGTCGGAAAACCCCCGGCAGACTTTTCAGTAATTTCCAACTGCTTCTTTTCTGTCGGATTCTTCTCTCTGTTCATTGTAACATGAAGAGGATATCTGCTTCCGTCATCTGCGAGAAATGCAAACGTTTCATCATAAATTCCGTATTCCTGCTTCGGCAATATATAAAAATAAAGCGTTTCTCCCGGTTTCAGCAGCTTTTTGGAATCCTGTTCCTCATAATCTTCTGTCCACTTTGCCATCTGGTCATCCACTTCAAAATTCTTAAGACCAGAAGTATCTATCCGTATTTGGGTTTCCTTTTTTCCTGAATTTCTGACCACTACATACTTCTCCACACGAAATTCCGGGTCATAGAAATCGCTTTCTGTAAATTCTTCTTCTGTACCTGTTTCTATACTCAGCTCATAATCTTTTTCAGAGGAAGCTCCCACAATTACTTTCAGAGTAACCTTACAGGAAGCACCCTCTTTTGTCTCAAATGTCACTGTCTCTTCATAATTTCCGGCAGGCAGATCCTTCTTATCATCAATGTCCACAGCCGCACAACTTCCGGGCTGCATTTCTTCATCCGTATTTGTATCGAAAATCGGTGCGTAGGAAAAATCAAAATATCTGCTCTGCGGAAAATCAGAGAGATGAAGCGAATCTGTTCCTGCATTATAAAGAAATAACCGCTTACGTGACTGTTCTCCCTCTGCATGAATTCCCAGATTGATCGAAGCAGTACCTGATGTCAGCTCATACTGCTTTATAACAGGTTCCTGCTCACGCTGTGCAACATAAAGACTCAGTTCCTGAGAAGAAACTCCAATACCATTGTCTGCCTGTACAGTAAAGCTGAAACTCCCTTCCTCCTGCGGCATTCCACTGATCACTCCCCCGGAAGACAACGTAAGTCCCGCCGGAAGCTCACTTCCCTCCTCCAGGCTCCAGCTCACATCTGTATCAGCTTCAAGCTGTACCTGATATTCCGTTCCAATCTCTCCACCCGGCAGAACCATATCTGTCAGTATGGCAGGAATACTCCCCGTTCCATCACTGAAAGATTCTCCCGCCGAAAAAACTTCCGCCCCACATACTGTTAACGGAGCTGCTACTGTCATAACTGCCGATAAAAAAACTGCTGTAAAAATTTTGTAATTACTTTTCATTCTTCTCCTCCAGATAATAAAATATAAAAGTAGCAATTTAATTGGTTAATATTAATATACCACTGAACGGAAATGTTTCTGTAATTACGGAATGACATGCAGTCTAACAGTCGTGAATATTAGAAAAAGCTCTCCCTGCCGGAAAATTCTTCCAGCAGAGAGAGCTTCTGTTTTCTGTTTCCTTATTTAATTTTTGTTAAAAAGATTCTCCTTAATCTCTTTCAGATCACTCTGGACCTGATTCAGAATCTGAAATTTCTCTGTCAGACTCTCAATCACTGTCTGGTAATTTTTCTCCCGTTCTTCCTGTTTTGCATCCCTCTGTTCATTGGATTTCACAATATATATCAGAAGAAAAACCGCCAGCACAGCCCAGATTCCCTGCGATATCGCAGTCTCCATAATTGCAGACTCCATAACATTCTGTTCTCCTTTCTCAGTATTAGAACCTTCCGGCTCGTCTAAAAAGGAGAAAAATTTCATCGTTTCGTCAACTTAATTTCTTTTACAAACAAATTTATCTGTTCATAAAGTACTATATCTTTTATCATTCCGAAACAATAATTCCCGTCTGTATTTATTTTTTATTTCTGGTTTACAAATCGTGAAAAATCATCTCTTTACAAAGTGAATTTGCAAATTCCAAAAATTTAAAGGAGGCAAAAAAATTATGCCAGGAATATTCAATGGAATAACTTTAACCATTTCGCTACATCAATAACAGCATAAATTTCCATTATAAAAAGCAGGCAGTTTTTCGCCTGCTTTTTATAATTCCAATTTTCTATTTAACAACAACTTTTTTATTATCTGACCATACGCCAAACTGTTTAATACCATTCAACAACGTATATGCATGCGCTTTCAAATAGTAAACTCCCGGTTTTATATTTTTAAAAGTAACTGTATTTTTCTTTTGATTTTTTAATACAATATTTTCTCCTGAATCTGCATTCTTAAGTACGCAATCAAACCCATCACTGTATTTTAAATTTCCAAACTGTGCGGTTACTGTTTTCTTTTTCCCGGTAATTTTTATTAATTTTATATTATCCTTATTTAGTTTAACAGGAGGCATACGCATTTCATTAGACCACCTGCTATAACTTTTTTTACCATTTTGAACAGTATAAGAACGGACTCTGGCAAATCCCATAGTTGGCACTTTTTTTAATATACAGGTTGTGTTTGCAGAATTTTTATTAGATAATACCTTAGTACCATCATATATTTGATATTGATATCCATCTGCATTCTTTACTTTTCCGCTCAAATCAATTGTAACATAGATTTGTTTGTTTACTATATCTGAATTAACAGATTTTATATACGGACGATTTGTTTCTGGTTTTGAAGCAGTTCCTTCACTTACAAAAGGAATACCATTCATCTTACAGTAATAGTATACATATGAATTTTTCTTTCCATGAACTGTTAGAGAATCACAATTTATGAACGCCTCAGCACCTATCTCAGTAACTGTTTCAGGTATATATAACGTTTTCAGTTTTCGACAGTCAGCAAATGCAAAAAAATCTATACTTTGAAGATTTTGGGGAAGTTTAACACTCGTCAGTTCACCGCAGTATATAAATGCACTTTGTCCAATTTTTTTTACATTATCAGAAAGTATTACCCTTTTAAGCTTTGGACATGTGCTAAAGGCAAAAACTGGAACAGTATCTACTGAAGCCATCCACTCTACTTCTTCTATATTCAAATTATCTTCAAAACAAAATTTTTCTACTTTAGAAACCGAAGGAAGAAGCATTATCTTCTTATAATCTCCAGTTGGGTATTCTCCATACACACGGCTCTCTGAAATTTTCAACTGTTCATACTTATTTTTACTTTCAATGGTTATCTGTGATTTCATAGCAGCTTCTGCTGAGACAGATGCAGAAATTGCTACACACGTTAAAGCAATCAACAATATTTTCTTTACTTTCTTTAACTTCATAGAATCTCCTCCAATCAATAATATTCATCTATTATCATAATATATCACTAACTATAAAAGATCCTGTATTTCTGGTATTAAAAGTATTCTAATGCCCCCGAACCAAAATGCAAATTTAAATTAATCTGTTTCTTCCAAAAATATTCCATATCTTATCAATTTAATTCCTTTTAGAATCCTATTCATTCCTTCGTCAGTCGTTATGTCTTTTGGATTTCTACAATTAATTTATATTTTTTCTTGATCTTTCGGAATCAGTCTGCGTACAATCCCAAAATGTTTCTGAGCATATTCCATCCATTCTTCTTGTCCTGTAAGTTCATATAATAGCAGGTATACATACACAATTGAGCTTTCACCATCATAAAGTCCAGTTGTCAACAGTTCAGAATAATTCGGTTGTTTCCAACACATATCCGTATACTTTTTTAACTTTTGAACAGCCAGTCTATAAATTTTTTCCACATCTTCATTATGATATAGATTAAGATATTGAGCCAGGAACAAAACAATTCCTGCAATACCATCATAAAAATACATGCCACACGGTTTCAGACTCCAGTATCCGTTCTCCCAGAAATGCAGACCTGTCCATCCAATATCATTTCTATTGATCACTGCTGTTCTACAAAGCCAGTTTACAATTTTACCTACATAAGAAACTCTCGATATTCTTTCCTGGGAATATCTTTCACCTATATATCCATGATTAAGCATTCCCATAGACAATCGTATGTAATCGCATTGCTGTTCCATGTCTTTATAGCTCAACTGTTTCATATGTTCCAGCCATGCTTCATATGGCGTACACGGCAGATATTCCGGATATTCTTTTCCATTTCCATCAAAAACAGACCTGCTGTGTCCGTCAATTTCAAAGTATGGAATATCCAGTTCCAGCAGACTCTCTATCTCATAGTCTCTTAATTCTTTTTGAAGCAGACTTTCCCCTTGTTTATGCAATACCTGTAAAAGTTCCTTTCTCTGCTTCCTGTCCTTCATATAGTCTGGATGAAATGACGCAAACAAATACATATAATATTGCTGTGTATGACGCAAGATCACTCTGGATTTTCCTTCAAAAAAAGGGTTCAACATACTTCTTAATGTTTCATTTTGCAAAATCTCTGTATAAGCCATCCGAAATCCCCGGGTTATTTCTCCCGTATATTTCTCTGAATGAACCACCTCCCCATTTAATCGCACAATACATTCTTTTAATTCAAATTCTGCCTGTTCATACTCTATATGAATATCTGATGTTTTGTCATCTTTAATCACAGGCATCTTAAAGGGAGTTCTTATCTTTCCATGCATATTCACAGCACTCATAAGAACTCTCTGGTTACCACTTCCCCATGTAAGAACCGGCAGTATTCCCGTACTTAATACGGATGTCATAATTTTTTCCCTGATTTTTGTTTCTGTTTTCTCTTCTGTACTACTTCCGTTACTTTTTGTGATATAGCCGGGATATGTTTCCATATCTATAATCACCGGATACTCCCCATGGGCAACAATATTCTCACCATGAAGATCTGTCGCTCCCAGGGCATATCCGAGAAATAAATGGATACCCAGTCTGAAATAATAACGTTCTACTTCTTCTTTTGTGTTACATGATTTATTTTCTATATTTTCTTCCCAGCCATATGTCCGTCTCGATAAATACTTCACCTCCCGGCAGGATATTCCTGCTTTCTCACATAAATGTTTATATAATTTCTGATACTTTAAGTTTTTGTCAAGGCTATGAGGTTTGTAATACAGTATACTGCCATCATTAAATTCAATATTTGATACATTCTGACCATTTTTATGTATATCTCCTCGTTTTTGCTGCTTGCTCCATTTAATCTCAGTAATACTTTTTCCAAAATTCTCACCTATCAGTATTTGATCTTCATTAATTTTCTTTTTTATCTCATTTTGCAGACTTATGAAATATCTTTCTCTTAGCTTTTCCAGCCGCCCCCATTCCTCATACTTTGTTTTCAGGCTACACCTATAAGTTTCATTATTCCAAAAATTTTCTATATAAAAATCATATTTTTCTTGCTTAGTAAATCCATCCAGGATATGCTTTTTATTCTTCTCAAAAATCTCAGAAATCATAATTCGAAGATGTATATTTTTAAGCATTCTTTATACATCCACAGCATATTAAACTGAGAGCACCTCCTCCCAATGTATATTTTTGTGTTTTCATCTCTTCATCATCTTTCATACTTTCCATTTTTTCAGCTTCTTTTAACTCATATTCAACATTTCCAAGTACAAATTCTTCCATTATTTCTATTCTCCTTTAATCATAATAATAACTTCAAAAAACGTTTCATCATATTTAAATTCAATACTGCCATCATATTTTTCAACTATATATTTTACACTTTCCACTCCCCATCCATGACCTTTAGAATCCTTTTTATCAGTTACAAATCTCTCCTTTCTTTTATCTGGCTTCTTGCAACTACAATTCCACAATTTTAATATAAGCATACTGTTTACATTTTTTATATTAAATCTGATTTCTCTTTTTCCTTCACATTTCTTCGCAGCTTGTATCGCATTGTCAAATAAGTTTTCAAGTAAAATAATAACATCAATATCTTCCATGATAATGTCTGTCACATCTGTTTCCACATAAAATTGTATATTAGCATTGTCCATTCTTCTTTTTTCTATCGCAATAACATTATCAAATGCTATTATTCCTGTCCAATAATATCTTTCTGTAAATTTATTTCTATTCTTTTTTATTATATTCTTTATTTCTTCAAAGTTTTCTGTTCGTATGCATTCTTCTATATAATTCATCATATACTTCTGATCATGTATCAGACATCTGTATTTTTTATAGTTTTCATTTAATTCTTCATACTGATTTACTATAATATTATTTCTAATCTGTAAAATATTTTTTTCGGCATCAATATTCCTGGTAAAAAAATACACCAAGGCAAACAATAATATTAAAACAACTGCTGATACGACAATAAGCCCAACTATTAAATCTCTATTTTGTACATATCCCCAATTCATTGCCAACAGTAAATACAAAACACTGCACTCACTCACCACTACAAATACCATTGCTTTTTTATGATATTTTAATAGTTCGCTCATCCATAAATCTATACGAAAAAACTTTTTCAAAAATAATATAATGATATATATTAATAAAAGGTAAATAACACTAGAATAAAAATGCATGGATTTGCTAAAAATAAAGTCATTAACTCTTTTATGTTTAACTGTTCCAACAGCAAAGATGTATACCACTTTTGTCAAACCAATATTAGTCAAATATAAAACTTCCCATAAATACGCCTGAAAAAAATCACATTTATAAAACAAAACTAAAAAAAGGGGAAGGTAAACATTCGCAAGTATTATTGTCAAAAAAGATAAGTATGATACCCAATACTGCCAGGTCAGCATTAGTGATACATATATAAATAAAATCACCTTTTTTGTTTTTTCATCAAGCACAACAAAGTCTTTACAGTGATATAAAATAATATCCAATACCATAACCACAATGTAAGTAAGTACAAAAAATTTTTTTTCATATGCATATTCTTTTCCATATGCCCTGTGCATGGTATATGTAGTCAAAATCAAAAACGTCAACAGTATTCTTCTCGCCAGCTTGCAATCGGAACTTGATTCCCTCTCCGGGAACATCTTCCCAAACATCCAGATTCCAATCCCTGTTTCCATAAATGTTGCCAGCCCATACAGAAATATCATCCACATCTTCTACAATTCCTTCCAGCAATTCTCAATCGCTTCTCTGACATACCGGAATCGCATTCTTCCTACTGTGATGACATTCCCATTTCTCATATAGAGATCTCTGTTCTTCATTTTCATTACATGCCGGATATTGGCAATATATCCCCTGTCAGCCATAATAAATTCTTTGGAATTCAGTTCTTTTTCTACTGTTGAAAGACTTTCCCTGATTGCTGTTTCTCCGTTTCTATGTACAAATACAACTGATTTTCCTTCTTTTTTCACATAAAAAATATCAGAATATGCAATTTTTTCCAGCTCACTCCTTTTCTTTACAATATAGTACCTTTCTTCCTTTTCCAGCAGAATCGGAAGCAGCGTATCATACGCAGCTTTCATTCCCTGTTCCATTTTCCCTTTTGCAATATAACGGTAAGTATTCACTTCATAAGCCTCTACTGCATAGTTCAAATGATTCGTGACATAAATGATCACAGGTTCCGGGTATAGTTTTCGGATCTCCCTGGCAACTTCAATTCCATTTTTATCCGGCATTTCTGCATCCAGAATATAGAGATCAAATTTTTCATCTTTCAGACCAAGCAGAAACCACTCTGAGTTTTGACAAGTTGTAATTTCACAGGTTGTCTGTTTATCATAAAAATATTTTCTGGTAATCTCTGCTTCTTTTTCCAGATCCTCTTTCTCATCATCCAGTATCGCAATTCTTATCATTTCCTCGTTTCCTCCATGAACGTATAAAATCTGAATTTTCTTACATCATGAAAATAGCTCTCATCCTCATTTACCACAAGTTCATAAATTTCAGCATCTTCCTTTGACACACAGTCAGTTCTGCAATAATGGTAAATATATCTCCCCGTCTGGTGTTCCTTCACTTTACGGATAATATCCTCCACCAGTTCTCCGATCGTCATTGGATTGGTTTTGGAAGGTTTCCATCTTCCAATCATACTACGAACTTGCGTCTTGGTCAATTTGACTCTTTTACCGGGCAGATATCCTTTCGGGCAGAAATCCTCTATTGTCTGATGTGTTACGTTTAGTATATCACATATTGTCTGATTTTCCTCATCAAGTGCAAATCCCATATTTACATATGCCTGCATATGCTGCTCTGCCAGTGCAAGATATTTTTCTTCTCCGGACTGCTGATACCATCTCCAAAGATGAACCAGACTGTTTTCTATGGTTTCCTTTATGGAAATTCCATAATTTTGCAGTGTTTGCAGCGAAAACATCATAATATACATATTTTCCACTTCTTCCATCTGATTCTTTCTGCCGATATCCGTCATTTTTGATCTGCCTCCATTTCTGGCACGTCATATTTGACTAGCCACACGTCATTTATGTCCTTATACATATTTTCTCCAATCTGTTAAACTCAGGTAAAGAAAGGAAATTTTTACCAATGAAAAATACAATCGGAAAACGAATTGCAGAAGCCAGAGTCAATCAGAATATCACACAGGAGCAACTTGAAGAATTAAGCGGGTTCTCTGTCAGTACCATCAGCCGTTTTGAAACAGGAAAAAGTCAGCCCACTATCGACCATCTGCTCAAACTTGCAAATATTCTGAATGTAGGAATTGATTATTTTCTCTACGACCTTTTACCTCATAACGACTCTATTGCAAATCCCACTGTTCAGGATGCCGTTGCCATTCTGAAACAGATGGACGAGCGTACTGCTCAATACTTACTGGATATCATAAAAATTTACCAGGCTTCTCATCAGGATTAATTGTATTCTCTTTTATCCCGAAATATCAGTTTCAGACTTGAAAAGTACTTTTTTGTCCCCGAAATGACAAAAAGTACTTTTTTTGTTTCTGTTTTTCTGTTTTTTTACTCTTTCTGCTATGGTGTTGCAAATAACGCCATCTTTATAAAAACCAAAAGAAAGAGGATGATGAAAATGACAAAAATTGAAAAAGCTGTAACATGGGCACTGGCCATCGCAAATGACAACACTCATGGATACGATCAGCAGTACAGATGGGGACCTGATTATGACTGTTCTTCCCTTATTATTTCTGCATGGCAGCAGGCTGGAGTTCCTGTAAAAACAAAGGGAGCTGCCTATACCGGAAATATGAAATCTGCGTTTCTTGCCTGTGGGTTCACAGATGTCACTTCCAGAGTGAATCTCCAAACCGGAAACGGCATGAAACGCGGTGATGTGATCATTAATACATTGCATCACACAGTAATGTACATTGGAAATGGCAGAATTGTAGCCGCAAGAATCAATGAGAACGGAAAAGTCAGCGGTGGAAAAACCGGAGATCAGACAGGTATGGAAATCATGGTTCAGGATTATTATTTTTATCAGTATAGATGGGACTGTGTTCTTCGCTATACGAAAGAAGATGCAACTACAGATATCAGTTCCCCATCGGCTCCGGCTGCTTCTTCTGAATCAGAAAATGTCTGCAAAGGTCAGACATCGGCAAACCATTTTGCCTCTGCTCAGATTCCTGTCACCGGTCAGAGGGATGCTGCCACAGTAAAAGCTGGCATCAAAGTCCTTCAGACAGCCCTGAACAAAGATTATGGTGCCGGTCTGATCGTCGATGGTATCTTTGGTTCAAATACAGATAAAGCACTTGGAAAACATTATGTTACATCCGGGGAATGTCAGTATATGGTAACTGCTGCCGAAATCCTTCTTCTCTTACACGGTTACAATCCAAATGGTGTGGAGATTCCGGGGATTTTTGGATCGGGTCTTCTGGCAGCAGTCAAAGCTTTTCAGAAAGCACAGGGATTAACCGTTTCCGGTACCTGCGACCGAAATACCTTCCTGAAACTGATCCGGTAAATAAGATTAGAAATGATAAATCTTTTTACATTTTCTGTAAAAAATATTTTCTATTTTATATATTTCTTAGTTTACAAACTCAGTTTTCCAGACTCTTTATTAAGTGTAGCTGATAAACAACAGCACAAAAACATTAATCAAAGGAGGACACTTATATGTCTACAAATGCAAAAACCAGATACAACATTTCCAAAGTCTTCGGACCGGCTGTCCCTGACAAGGGAAGTAAAGATTCAGATCCAACCGCTGACAACATGGCAGGTATCGCTATCAATGGAAAAACTGCCTATTGCGCAAAAAGAAGCCAGACAAGTTCAAATATTTTTGTAATTGAAAATATTGCTTCCGCCAGCTTCGATGCTCTTAATGGAAAAACACCTGTTTCTATTCCATATGCTGTACATGGCATGACCTACCATAATAACTATCTCTATATGACCTGCTATAAAAACACAATTATCAAAATGCCGGTTTCTTCTATTGGTAAAATCGCAGCGGAATATACGGTTACAGAAGATGGTAATGGTTATATTCCTCAGTCCATTACTTATTATGGAACAGTTAACAATGAAGATCTGTTTATCGTAGGCGTTGAGAAGATGCAGAAAAACGGCGCATTCTTCTATATGATTGGCAGCCTTTCCAATGGAAAATTTGTGGAAAAGAAACGTTTTTATGTAAATAACAGTGCCGGTTATGAACAGCCACAGGATATTTTTTATCACTCCAAATATGGTCTTTTTATTGTCACAAACAAAAAAGCTGACGGTGCATTCACCATTTACAATATGCTTCTCTGCGCCAAAATTCCTGATGAACTGAGTTCTGTAGAAAATATAGGCACCTATTACCCAACAAGTGAATTCAGATTTAACGGAAACAGCAACTACAGCAAACTTGTTGTAAAATCCATCTATATTACTGATGATGGAACCTTGTATTTATCCACTAATGCAACTTCTGCTCCATCCGTCCTTGAAAAATATTCTAAAGATGCCATTTTCCGCGCGACCAATCCGGTTTTCAAAAAAGATGGTATCCTGGAAATGACACTTTCCTCTAAGGAAAGCCGTACTGTTCCTAATCTGGACGTAATCATTAACGGAACTGCCTACACCTGTGCAAATCTTGGTGCTTTTGCCCTGAATGGTACTACCGGATATTGTCTGCTTTCACATACAACTGATGATGATATGAAAGATAAAGCCAGTGTTTTATTGTCAAGCCCGGATATATCATCCAAAAACTTCACAAGAGTATCCGGAAGTCCTGTCTTGAGAACTATGGGACATGGTAATGGAATGACCTATGCAAACGGATATCTTTTCGTAGCTGCATACGATAGAGCCATTAACAGGAATGAAATCGCCCAATTAGATCCTGCTACTGGTAATCTTGTCGAAACATATCAGTGTGAACACACAATTGGTGGTATTTCCTATTATGGTTATGACTCTCAGCGTGATAAAGATTTATTTATCGTAGTAAATTATGATTATAGTTCCAGCAAACCATATGCAGAAAACCCAGAATTTTTTATTGGTTATCTGGAGTCCGGTAAATTTACAAGTATCAAAAATTTCCGCGCACAGAATCCTTCCTTTAAAAACGGCTCACAGAAAAATGTTCTGCAGGATATTTTTTATTCTCCATCACATGGCTTATTCTATGTAACCTTTACCGGTACAACCAGAATCTATCGACTTCTTCCTGAACAGATTGAACAGGCATCCGATGAACCGCTTGTTCCGGTTGCCGTTTACAATAAAGATGATGCTATCTATGAGATTGAATCTCTTGCAATCAGCGATTCAGGAACTTTATACATTGCACAGAACTGTAATTCTAAACTTACTAAGGATGATGCCGTAACCCAGATTGGTGCTTTATCATTCATTAGCAAATAGGTCACTTATATGTAACAATCAGCCGCCATATGCTCCCAAACATATAGCGGCTGATTTTACTGGTATTTTTTATTAATATACAATACTTTTGGAGTAATCATTGCTCCTGCTATACAGCTTTTTATTCTGATAATCCATCCTGTAACTTTTAATCCAATAAATATAAGTGGCTCCTTCTTTCAGATTTGAATCTGTAAAACTTGTTACATCCCCACCTTTGATTGTTTTTACGCAAACACCTTTCTTTCCATTTACAGAACGCCATACCTGATATCCTATTGCATAATCTGACTTTTTCCATTTAACTGTTAACTTCTTCCCTGCTTTCTTTGTCAG
>ERZ838399.582-NODE-582-length-42455-cov-6.187830_pt1 | contig 42455 bp, 37 predicted proteins | sample MGYA00519683_ERZ838399 | MGnify/ENA primary metagenome ERZ838399 (study PRJEB31850, sample SAMEA3708833) | human gut metagenome | biome: human gut; feature: human-associated habitat; material: faeces | place: China | collected 2014 ...
CTGGCGGACGCGGGCCGCATCCGTGCGGTGCAGCTGCGGCAGGGCAGCGGCACCGGCTATCTGCAGCTTGCGGCGGGCAGCATTAAAAACAGCACCGAGCATCCGGACTCTGACCTGCGCGCCGCCGTCACGACCCCCAGCCTGCCTTTTTCTATAGAAAGGGACAGCGCCGCGCCGCAGGTGCTGATCATGCACACCCACGCCACGGAAAGCTACCAGCTTTGGCCCGACCCTGTGTATGACAAAAGCTATGCGGCCCGCAGCAGGAACACGGCGCTGAATGTCTGCGCCGTTGGGGCTGAGATGGCCCGGGTGCTGAACGAGGCCGGCATCAACACCCTGCATGACACAACGCTCTACGATGCGCCCGGCTATACCGACAGCTACAAGCGCAGCCGCGCCGGCGTGCAGGAATATCTGGCGCGGTATCCCTCAATCAGGGTCGTGCTGGATGTCCACCGCGATGCCATCGAGGACGCGGACGGCACCCGGGTCAAGCCCGCGTGGGTGCAGGACGGCGAAAGTACAGCGCAGGTCATGGTCATTGCCGGGTGTGACAACGGCGGCAGTATTGCCCTGCCCAACTGGCGGCTGAATCTGCGTCTGGCCGCCGCATGGGAGACCGCCATGGAGGAGTCCCACCCCGGCCTGACCCGCCCTGTTCTGTGCGGGTACAGGTTTTATAACCAGGATTTAACGACCGGCAGTTTGTTGATAGAAGTCGGCGGCCATGCCAATACGCTGGATGAGGCAATAAGGGCCGGAAGGTATGCGGCGGAAGGACTGGCAAAAATATTGTGAGCCGACAGATGAAAATAACGCCGCCCTGCAGAGGCCGCAGATGCGCGGCTCTCAGCTGCCCATTGCTGAACAGCTCCCGTACAGCGGCGGGCCGGGCATGCCCGGCCCCTACAACTCTATAAATATCGGCTCTTTACTTTTTATAAAATACCTGCTACAATACTAATATTCATAGTATAAAGAGGAGTGGACTACCCATGCAGAGAACGGAACTTGCATCGCTGTACAAGGCTACCCCCGCAGACGGCACTAAGGTCACTGTCTGCGGCTGGGCCAAGACTGTGCGCGATTCCAAAAATATCGGCTTCATCTCGCTGTCGGACGGCAGCTGCTATAAGCCTGTCCAGATCGTGTTTCAGGCAGATAAGCTCGCCAACTATGCCGAGATCGCCAAATGCGGCCTGTACACCAGTTTCGAGGTCACCGGCACGCTGGTGCTGACCCCGAACGCCAAGCAGCCCTTTGAGATCAACGCTGACGAAATCACCGTGCTGGGTGCCTGCGGCGGTGATTATCCGCTGCAGAAAAAGAAGATGGGCATGGACTATCTGCGCACGATGACCCATCTGCGCCCGCGCACCAACACCTTCAATGCGGCATTCCGCGTGCGCGGTCAGGCAGCATTTGCCCTGCACCAGTTCTTCCACGAGCATGGCTTTACCTATGTTCATACGCCGATCTTCACCGGCTCTGACTGCGAGGGCGCCGGTGAGATGTTCCAGGTCACGACCCTCGACCTCAACGATATCCCCCGCAACGACGAGGGCGGCGTTGACTACACGAAGGACTTCTTCAAGCGCCCCGTCAACCTGACCGTTTCCGGCCAGCTGGAGGCCGAGGCCATGGCGATGGCGCTGGGCAATGTCTACACCTTCGGTCCCACCTTCCGCGCCGAGAAGAGCTACGACACCCGCCATGCGGCAGAGTTCTGGATGATCGAGCCTGAGATGGCTTTCGCCGACCTGAACACCTACCTTGAGACCGCCGAGGCGATGACCCGCTATGTCATCCGCTATCTGCTCGACAACTGCCCCAATGAGCTGGCCTTCTTCAACCAGTTCTTCGATAAGGGCCTGATCGAGCGGCTGGAGTTGGTTGCAAACTCCGAGTTTGCCCGCGTAAGCTACACCGATGCCGTCGAGCTGCTGAAGAAGAACAACGACAACTTCCAGTACAAGGTCGAGTGGGGCACCGACCTGCAGACCGAGCATGAGCGCTATCTGACCGAGCAGATCTTCAAGAAGCCGGTCTTCGTTACCGACTACCCGAAGGAGATCAAGGCATTCTATATGCGCCAGAACGAGGACGGCAAGACTGTCGCCGCCGCCGATATGCTGGTGCCCGGCATCGGCGAGCTGATCGGCGGTTCTCAGCGTGAGGAGCGCCTCGATGTGCTGGAGGCCCGCATGAAGGAACTGGGTCTGAACACCGCCGACTATGACTGGTATCTCGACCTGCGCCGCTACGGCAGCGTCAAGCATGCCGGCTACGGTCTGGGCTTTGAGCGTCTGCTGATGTATGTCACCGGCATCCCCAACATCCGCGATGTTATCCCCTTCCCCCGCACCTGCGGAGGCTTCTGATGCAGCCCATTGCCGCACCGCTGCTGCAATGGTTCCACGCAAACAAACGGCTCCTGCCATTCCGGCAGGAGCCTTCTGCGTACCATATCTGGGTCAGCGAGATCATGCTTCAGCAGACCCGCGTGGCAGCGGCCATCCCCTACTATGAGCGTTTTATCGCGGCGCTGCCCGACCCCGCCGCGCTGGCCGCCTGTGAGCCGGACGCCCTGCGCAAGCTGTGGCAGGGTCTGGGGTACTACAACCGCGTCAACAATATGCAGAAGGCGGCCCGCATCGTCTGTGAGCAGTACGGCGGTGACCTGCCCGCCGACTATGAGGCGCTGCGCAGCCTGCCGGGCATCGGCGACTACACGGCGGGTGCGGTGGCGAGCATTGCGTTCGGCATCCCGGTGCCTGCGGTGGACGGCAATGTGCTGCGGGTCTTTGCGCGGCTGTACAACGATGATGCCGATGTGATGACCCCCGCCGCAAAGAAAGCGTTTACCGTGCGGGTGGTTGACCAGATGCCGAAGGCCACCCCCGGCCCGTACAATGAGGCACTGATGGAGCTGGGCGCGCTGGTCTGCGTGCCCGGTGCGCCCCGGTGCGAGGTATGCCCGCTGGCGCAGCTGTGTCAGGGGTACGCCGCAGGGCGTGCTGCCGAGCTGCCAGTGAAGCCCGCGCCGAAAGCTAAGGGCAGGGTGCCCGTGACGGTGGCGCTGGTCGAGAGTGAGCGCGGCGTTTTATTGCAGCGCCGCCCCGCCCGCGGACTGCTGGCGGGTTTGTGGCAGCCCGCCGCGTGGGAAAAGAGCCTGACCCGCGAAGAGCTGACCGCTGCGCTGGCTGCACTGGGCGTGCGGGCCGCGCTGGGCGAGGCATTGCCCCCTGCAAAGCATGTGTTTACCCACAAGATCTGGGAGCTGGGCGGCTGGCGCGGCACTGCCCCGGCATGCGAGCTGCCCGACGGCTATGTCTGGGCCGCGCCCGAGGATCTGGCCGAGGTATACCCCGTGCCGAATGCGTTCGGCGCGTATGTGAAGGCGAAATAGGTCGTAGGGGAGGGATTCATCCCTCCCGACAGTGTTGCGGTTGCGGAAACATTGCACGGAGGGGTCAAGACCCCTCCCTACAGCCCTTTTGCCGACGCCCTGTAGGGAGCGGTCTTGACCGCTCCGGGAACCGTGCGGTAACCTCGATGTGCCCGGGAGGGATGAATCCCTCCCCTACAACTGCAACATGAACAACCTAAGAAGAGGAGTGTCACGCATCGGTGACGCTCCTCTTCTTTTTTACATACTATAGTTTGCGTGCGCAGTTATTCCAAATTCCCGGTCAGCAGCATGGCAGCGGTCAGGGCGGCCAGCGGCGCGGTCTCGCAGCGCAGGATGCGCGGGCCAAGGCCCACCGTCACGGCACCTGCGGCCTTGGCGGCGGCGGCCTCCTCGACCGAGAAGCCGCCCTCACTGCCGGTGATGATGGCGATGCGCTTATACTGCCCGGGGTGCAGCACCTCCCGCAGGGGGGCACCGCCGCCCTCGTAAAAGAACAGCACAAGGTCAAAATCCTTCATGGCGGCGCAGACGGCGGCAAAATCGGGCAGCGGCATGGCCACATGGGGCAGCATGGCGCGGCCCGCCTGCTTGGCGGCCTCGGCGGCAATGCGGTTGTACCGCTCGTTTTTGGCATCCTCTTTTTTGGGTGCGGCCACACAGTAACGGCTGAAAAACGGAACGATCCCGGTCACGCCCAGCTCAACGCTGTGGCGGATGACCTCCTCAAGCTTGCCCTGCTTGGGGTAACCTGCAAACAGCGTCACGGTGCAGTCCGGTTCGGCCTTGCTGGTCGTGCCGTCAGTGACCGAGAACTCGACCCGCCCCGGCTCGATGGCAGTCACAGTGCCGAGGTATTCCAGCCCATCCGGGCCGCAGAGCACGACCTCCTCGCCGAGCTTGGCGCGCATGACATCTGCCAGATGGTGGGCATCGCTGCCGGTCAGCGCAGCGCGGCCGTCCGCCAGCTCACGGGTAAAATAACGGTGCGGCATCGTTTACGCCTCTTTCGTCTCGGATTTTTTGCAGATGATGCAGACCCAGCCGCGCTTTTCCTTGACTTCGACAGGCGCAAGCCCTGCGGCGCGCAGACCGGCCAGAACCTCGTCCTTGCGCTCGTCAATGATGCCGCTGGCGATAAAGCGGGCGTCCGGGGCCATCAGCACCGGCACATGGGGTGCCAGAGAAAGAATGGCCGCTGCCACGATGTTTGCGGTGATGATGTTGTACTGCCCGCTGGCCTTGTCGGACAGATCACCTACCAGCACCTTGAACCGGTCGGCCACACCGTTGCGCGCGGCGTTCTCGCCGGCGGTGCGCACGCACATGGGGTCGATGTCAACGCCCTCGGCGCTGCCGGCACCCAGCTTGAGCGCTGCAATGGCCAGAATCCCCGAGCCGGTGCCGATATCCAGCACACGCTCGCCGCCCTTGACAAGGCTGTCCAGCGTTTCAAGGCAGAGGGAGGTCGTCTCATGCGTGCCGGTTCCGAACGCCATGCCGGGGTCCATGATGATCTTGATGCGGTCGGTGTCATGCTCCTCCCACCCGGGGACGATGGCAAGGCGCTTGCCGATGTCCATGGCATGGTAATATTTCTTCCATGCGTTCTGCCAGTCCTCCTGCTCAACGCCGGTCGTGTTGAGCTTATAGTCGATGCCGCTGTTTTTCAGCCGCTCCTCAAACAGAGGCAGTACCTCGGCGGGGTTCTCATCGGGGGCAAGGTACATGTGTACGATGACCACATCGCGGGGCTTATCGAGCAGCTCCTGCTCGATAAGGTCAACATGCGCGATCTCCCACGCCTGCTGTTCCAGATCGCTGTAATCCTCGATATAAATGCCGCCGTTGGCGACCATCGTAGCGATGGCCTCGGCCGTGTCGGCGTCGCGCTTGGCAACGGTGATGCTGATGTCAGTCCATTCCATGTGGGTGGCTCCTTGTTTTTATAGGTGAGTAATGTGTGCCGTAGGGGGCGGCGTCCTCGACGCCCCGGAAACTTACCGGAAGCGCGAACGCCTGCGGCGGGGTGAGGGCACCCCGCCCTACATACGACCGTATGGCTGCGTGTAGGGCGGCATGCCCCATGCCGCCGCAAGGCAGCAGCGGGTCGTCGGGGACGCCGACCCCTACGAGGTGTGCAGGCATATTTTATTTATTATATCTTATTTTCCCCCACAATTCAATCACAGAAAGGAGAAATCTCCATGCAAATCAAGCGTCTGTCCCCTGCCGACTGTGAGGAACTGTACCACACCGCTCTGCCGCGGGATTTCCCCGCCGCCGAGTGCAAGCCCTTTGCCGAGATACGCCGCCTGTTGGAGGCAGGGGTGTATGAACCGCTGCTGCTGACCGATGATGCCGGTGCGCGGCTGGCCTACGCATGGCAGGTCGTGCTGCCGGGCCAGCGGACGGCGCTGCTGGACTATTTTGCCGTGCGGTGTGATTTGCGCGGCAGCGGTGTGGGTACGGCGGCGCTGCAGCTGCTCCGGGACTACTACGCTCTGCGGGTGCAGGACCTGCTGCTGGAATGTGAGCATCCTGCCGAGGCCCCCGACCCTGCCGTTGCGCGGCGGCGCATCGGGTTTTACCTGCGGGCCGGGGCGCGCGCCACTGCGCTGGAGAGCCGCGTGTTCGGCAGCCGGTATGCGGTGCTTTCACTGCCGTGCGGCGGCACTGCACCCGATGCTGTGCTCTGCAAAGAGCTGCGCGCGCTCTACAAGGTCATGGTGCCGGAGCCGTATTGCCGCGGCCGGGTCATATTTTACGGCGGCTGAGCACATACTATCCCCCAAAAGGAGGAATGGAGTGTGAAGCTGAATCCCAAGCAATATGATGAGATGATCGGCCGCGCCTCGCCGCCCTCCCCCGTTGTGAGGGACTGCGTTTGGGCGTTCTGTGTCGGCGGGGCGATCTGCACCGTCGGGGAAGGGCTGCGCCAGCTCTTTCTGATCTGGTATGACAAGCCGCTGGCAGGCACGCTGACGAGCATTGCGCTGATCTTTCTGTCGGCGCTGTTCACGCTGCCCGGCTGGTACCAGAAGCTGGCCGCTAAAGCGGGCGCGGGTACGCTGGTGCCGATCACCGGGTTTGCCAACTCGGTCGTAAGCCCGGCCATCGAGTTCAAGGCCGAGGGCTGGGTCACCGGCGTGGGGGCCAAGATTTTTACGATCGCGGGGCCGGTCATCGCTTACGGCACACTGGCAAGCTTTGTGTGGGGCCTGGTCTACTGGCTGCTGGGAAAGGTGGGGTGAGCGATGGCACGCAAAAAGGATACCCTGCTGTTCGACACCCCGCCGGTCGTGGCGGCCTGGGCCGCAGCGGGCGGCAAAAAGGAGAGTGAGGGGCCGCTGGCCTCCGACTTTGATTTCCTGACGCAGGATGCGGGCTTCTGTGAGCAGGGCTGTGAAAACTGGGAGCAGGCCGAAAGCCTGCTGCAGCGGCGGGCAGCGGAGCTTTGCCTGCGCAAGGCCGATCTGCCGCGCACAAGGGTTGACATCGCCTTTGCAGGTGACCTGCAGGCCCAGTGTACGGCCAGCAACTACACGATGCGGGAGCTGGGCATTCCGTTTGCGGGGGTGTACGGTGCCTGCAGCACCATGGCCGAAACGCTGGCGCTGGCCGCCGTGTTTGCGGCGGGCGGCATGGCGGAGCGGGCGCTGGCATTGACGAGCAGCCATTTCTGCGCGGCGGAGCGGCAGTTCCGTACGCCGCTGGAATACGGCGCCAAGCGCCCCCCTACCGCCCAGTGGACCGCCACCGCCGCCGGGGCCTGTCTGGTGCGGGCGCACGGCACCGGCGTGCCGGTGCGCAGCGTGACCTTCGGCCGGGTGCAGGACTATGCAGTGCATGACATCAACAATATGGGGGCGGCCATGATGCCGGCGGCGGCCTCGACCCTGCTGCAGTATTTTGCAGCCACCGGCGCGCGCCCGCAGGACTTTGATGCGATCTTTACCGGTGATCTGGGCGAGGTCGGCTCCGCCCTGCTGCGGGAGCAGATGGCACGGGAGGGGCTGCCGCTGGACAACCACCGGGACTGCGGCTGCCTGCTGTATGACACGCAGGGGCAGGATGTGCAGGCCGGCGGCAGCGGAGCCGGGTGCAGCGCGGCGGTGCTGTGCTGCAAAATCCTGCCGATGCTGGCGGCGGGGCAGCTGCGGCGGGTGCTGTTTCTGGCCACCGGTGCGCTGATGAGCCAGACTACCTTTTTGCAGGGGGAGAGCATCCCCGGCATTGCCCACTGTGTTGAGCTGGGAGGTGCGGTATGAATTATCTCTGGGCGTTTGCGGTGGGCGGCGGCATCTGCGTTGTGGGGCAGCTGCTTATTGATTACACGAAGCTGACCCCCGCGCGCATCCTGACCGGGTATGTGGTCGCGGGTGTGATTTTGAGCGCCGTCGGCCTGTACAAGCCGCTGGCAGATTTTGCGGGCGCGGGGGCCAGCGTGCCGCTGCTCGGCTTTGGACACCTGCTGGCACAGGGCGCGCAGCACGCGGTGGACGAGTGTGGTCTGCCGGGGGCCTTCACCGGCGGGCTGACGGCAGCCTCGGGCGGCATTGCTGCCAGCCTGATTTTCGGCGTAGCGGCCGCGCTTGCAGGAAAAAGCAGGGACCAGAACTGAAGCTGCCCTGCAAAGTGCATAAAAAGGCGGGCTGCAGATCGTTTAGATCTGCAGCCCGCTGGTTGCTTTTTACTGGTTGGAGCCAAGCGTGACAGTCAGGGTCTGCACCTTGCCGTTGCGCTCGACCTGCAGGTTCACGGAATCACCGATGGCCTTGTCCTTGAGGTAATTCTTCAGGGCGGAGGAATCGCTGACAGCGGTATCATCCACAGCCAGCACACGGTCACCGGCCTGCACACCGGCGGCCTCGGCGCCGCTGCCCTTGGTGACCTCGACCACATAGACGCCCATTGTGGACACACCCAGCTGCTGGGCGGTCTGCGCATCGGTCACATCCATGATCTTGACGCCCAGTGCGGGGCGCGCGACCGAGCCGCTTTCGATCAGCTGGCGGCTGATCTCCATTGCGGTGTTGATGGGGATGGCAAAGCCGATACCCTCGGCTTCGCTGTAGCTGCTCTTGGCATTGACAATGCCGATCAGCTCGCCGTTTGCGTTGAACAGACCGCCGCCGGAGTTGCCCGGGCTGATGGAGGCATCGGTCTGGATCAGCGTCATATCGTTGTTCTGTACGGTGACCTGACGGTTCAGCGCGCTGACGATGCCATCCGTGACGGTGTTGGACAGCGTGCCGAGCGGGTTGCCCACTGCCACGGCGACCTCGCCGACGGCCAGTGCGTCACTGTCACCGATGACCGCCGGGGTCAAACCGGTGGCGTCGATCTTCAGCACGGCAATGTCGGAGGTGGAATCCTGCCCGACAATGGTGGCATCGTAGGACTCATCGCTGCCGTTCAGCTGGACCTTGACGCTGGTGGCACCGCTGACGACATGCGCGCAGGTCAGGATGTAGCCGTCCTGACTGATGATGACGCCGGAGCCTGCGCCGCTCTGCACATAGTAGCCGCCGAACCAGGTCTGGCTGCTGCTCATCTGCTCAGTCGTGATGGCGACAACACTGGGCGAAACGACAGACGCAATCTGCTGGACGGTCATGCTGTTGCCGTCTGTGCTGCCTGCCGCCGTGGCATCGGTGCTGCGCTGCACCTGCTGAACCACGACCTGATTGCCGGTCAGGCCGGTGCGGCTGGCAACGATCGCGCCGCCGAAGCCGCCGCCGAAGCCAAGCGCCACCGCGCCGACACCCGCCAGCACGCGGAGCAGTACCTTGCGGGGCTTCTTTTTCTGGGGCACGGGGGGCTGCTGCGGTGCGCTGGAATAGCTGTAGCCGTTATAGCCGCCGTTGTTCCCGCTGCCGCCGCTGAAGCTGCTGGTGTAGCCGTTGGGGTCCTGCTGCGGGTTGGGGCTTGCGCCGTTGCCGGAATAATCGGTGCGGGCGGTGTTGGCGGTGTTCATGCCGCTGGAGCCTACATTGGGGTAGCTGCCCTGTTCAGGCTGGCTGCTCTGGGGCTGTGCGGGCTGACCATCGGATGTATGGTTATAGAGACCGGAGTAATCATATTCATTGCTCATAGGGGTCGTCTCCTTTCGCTTTGTATGCCTACAGTATACCCGCTAATTGTGAAATAGGTTTCGTCAGAGAGTGAAAAGTGTGTGAAAAGCGGTGCAGATTGTGATCCGTAAAAAACTGCCGCCGCCCTGCTGCTTTTTACAAATCATATCGTTGCGCAGCGCGGCAAGATATGGTATACTCAAATTACAAACCACACTTAGGGCAATACCGCATAATTCTAATGTGCGCCGAAGAACGGTTATAAATCGGCGGCGCTGACGGCGCAGATTGCCCTGCGCCGCCACTGGGATGATGTGCTGTACTACGACCTGAACACAAATACGATTGGCGGGTAATATATATGCAGATCAAGCAGGAAAAAGGCCACTATACCTTATATAAGGAGAGCGAAGCCATCGGTACGGCTGTGGTGGACGGCGCTGCAATCCTGCGTCTGGAAATCGTGCCCGCGTGGCGCGGGCGCGGCTACGGCAGCTATCTGGTAAAGGAGCTGCTGCGGCGCGGCGGCGGGCTGGACCCGAAGCAGGCCACACGCTTCACTGCGCCCCTGCCCAGGGACGAGGCAGGCCGTGCTTTGGCGCGGCGGTTCGACTTTGTGGCGGAGGGCGGGCGGCTGGTGCGCCGCCGTGTGCCGGATCTATCCGCTGTGGAGCTGTGCCATGAGTTTCTGGAGCTGCATGTGACCCCCGGCGGGCTGTATCTCGATGCGACCTGCGGCAACGGAAACGACACGCTGTTTTTGTGCCGTCTGGCCGGGCAGAACGGCCGCGTGCTGGCCATGGATATCCAGCAAAAGGCGGTGGACCGCACGAACAGGCGCCTGACCGACGCCGGGTATGAGAAAGTGGGGCGCGCGGTGCTCTACGACCATGCGAAGCTGGGGGAACTTGTGCAGCCCGGCAAGGTGGATTGCGTGCTGTTCAACTTCGGCTGGCTGCCGGGGGCCGAGCACACCGTACATTCCACGGCGCAGGGCAGTCTTTCCGCCCTGTGTGCCGCGCTGGATGCCCTGCGCCCCGGCGGTGTGCTGGCGGCTGTGCTGTACAGCGGCAAGGTCATAGGCGATGCCGAAAAGCAGGCGGCACTGGCGTTTTTCCGCAGCCTGCCGCTGACAAAATACACGGTGCTGGTCTGTGAGTTTGCAAACTGGGCGGACACCGCCCCGCTGCCGTGCTTTGTGATCAAAAAATAAAAGTACCCCGTATCCGTGTGACCCATGCGGATACGGGGTGCTTTTTATGCCCTGTTTATGCCTTGACTGCGGGGGCACCGCCGCCCAGCTGTGGGATCGGGCAGTGCAGGATGTACCACGCAAACAGCACCGAGGAGATGCTCCATGTCAGCGGGTAGGCCCAGAACACCACACTGATGGCGCGGATAAAATGCAGTGTGATCGTGATATAGGTGATGCGCAGCGCACACCAGATCATCAGCATGACCATCATCGGCACGACCGGCCGCCCCAGCCCGCGCAGGATGCCTGCACAGCAGTGGCTGAAGGCCAGCAGGCAGTAGAACAGCGCCGCCGTGTGGGCCTGCTGCACACCGAACGCGATGACATCCGGCTCACGGCTGAACGCGCCGATGAGCCATGGCGACAGCGTGTAGATGCCCGCGCCCACGATCTCGGCCATCAGCACCGAGCAGAGCGTGCCGAACTTCATCCCCTTGCGCACACGGTCGGGCTGACCGGCACCGACATTCTGGCTGACGAAGGTTGCCAGTGCCATCGAAAAGCAGGTCACGGGCAGAAAAGCAAAGCCCTCGACCTTGCTGTAGGCACCGCACCCGGCCATGGCCTGCGCACCGAACGAGTTGATGTTGGACTGCACAATGACATTGGCAATCGAGATGACCGAGTTCTGGATGCCGGACGGCAGGCCCTGCACAACGACTGCCTTGAGTGATGGGGCGTCAAATCTGACCTCGTTCCAATGCACGGCCCATTCCTCTTTGCTGCGGGTCAGCTTGGCAAAGGCCAAAATAGCGCTGACCGTCTGGGAGGCAATCGTGGCAAAGGCAGCCGCACCCACGCCCATGCGCAGCCAGCCGACCAAAATCAGGTCGAGAATGACATTGATGATGGACGCGGCAATCAGATACCGCATCGGGCTTTTGCTGTCGCCGACCGATTGCAGGATGCTTGCCCCCACATTGTACATGACCACGGCGATCGAGCCGAAGAAGTACATCCGGAAGTAGGCGATCGAGTTGGCCAGCACGCTGTCCGGTGTGCCCATCCAGCGCAGGATCTGCGGTGTCAGCACTACGCCCACCACGGTGAGCGCCACGCCGGCGGCAATGCCCAGTGCCACTGTGGTGTGGATGGTGCGGCGCATCCGGTCCCAGTCCCTGGCGCCGAAATACCGCGCCACCACCACACCGGCACCCAGCGAGACGCCGTTGACAAAGCCCGTCAGCAAAAAGATCAGGCTGCCGGACGAGCCGACGGCGGCCAAGGCCTCGCCGCCCAGAAAGTTGCCGACGATCAGGGAGTCGGCGGCGTTATACAGCTGCTGAAACAGGTTGCTGATAAAAATCGGCAGCGCAAACAGCAGCATACCCTTGGCAACGCTGCCCTGTATCAGCGTTGTTTTTTGTTTCGTTTCCATAGTTTGCTTTCTCTATACCCATATCCTGAGCGGCAGAGTGCGGGCGCATATAGAATGCGCCCCTACGGGTGTGATTCGTAGGGGCGGATTCCATATCCGCCCGCAAAGTGCCGTATGTTTACACCAATACGTCCTTAATCAATAAGCTCAGCCCGCCGGTGGCCGAATGGATAAACTCAACAGCGTCATCACTGCTGCACAGCTCTGCGGGGATCTTGATCTCGATGCCGGACTCGGTCTTGAAGCTGCGGCTTTCCAGCTTTTTGATGCGCGCCGGGGTCACGGTCACGCGGTCATCCTGCTGCACACCGGTCTCGGCAAGGGCCTGCTCAAACCGCGGCGCGGCAAGCGGGAAATTCTCCCGGATGCGCTCCCGGACATCCTCGACAGAGATCCGGTTGTCCACAGCCTGATTGCGTACCAGCAGCTCGACTGCGGTCTCGGTGCCGCCGTCAAAGGGCGGTACATCGTCCAGCTCCTCCGGCTCGGGGTAGGCCTCCTTCACGGCGGCTACGGCTGTTTCGCATACGGCCTTGAGCTTCGCCTTCTCCTGCAGGGCCTCGGTACAGCCGAAAACGCGGGTCGAAAGATAGTAGCCCTTTTTGTCATCCATCGTGAATTTTTTCTCGATCAGCCGCACCGTGCCGTTGGCGCGGTCGATGAGGGCCGCCTCGTCCGCCTTGGGGGTACCGGGCAGCAGGGTGCGCTGCGGCACCATACTGCTGAACCGGCCGTTGCCCAGCAGCTCGGTATGATGGGTGTAGCCGGGGCGGTAGTTCAGCTTCAGCACGCCGTAGAACGGTACGCCGTCGGCGGTAAAATCTACCACGGCCAGATCACCGGCCGGAATGGCCTGATACTGGAGCATCTGCTCAAAGATGACGCCCGCGATGCGGCGGGACAGGTCGATGAAATCCTGATTCTGCGCCATCTCCTGCGCAAAGGCGGAGTCGGGCAAAAACCGGCAGTTCTTGACCTCATCGCTGGCAAAGGCGCGCTCAAGGGTGACGGCATAATACTCGTACAGGTCGGCGTCCATGTCCATGGCGCGGTCCGACAGCACCGGCTCCGATGCGCCGGGGTCCAGCAGATGCAGCACGACCTGATTGATCTTGACTTCCATAGAAAAATAGCTCCTCCTGATTGGTGTACGGATATAAGGCAATACCGCATAATTCTAAGTGCCGATACGGCGAGCGAGGCGCGGCAGCTGCTAAGCCAAAAGCGCAGATAATACTTTGTGTATTATCGAGCATTTTGGCAACGCAGATGCCGTGCCGCACACCGAGCCGCAGCGAGGCGCTTCGGAGCGCAACCGCCGCTTGCGGCGGCTCTTGGCGCGGAGATCCGCCGGAGCGGTGCTTAAGCCGGCAGGCGGGAATTGTGCGGTGTTGCCATAAGTATACCACGATTTGGCAGGCTTGGGTAGGGGCTGCCGGGGCATACTAGGGTCGAGGTGATGAAAATGGACAGCAGGCAGACGGACGAGTTTTTGTCCCGCATTACGCCCAGCCGCCAGAAGCAGGCGCGGGAGTTCCTTGCGGGGCGCAGCCCCGGAACGATGCAGCGCTACGCCCCGGAGGCCCGCCCCGATGCGGAGCAGGGCTGGGTGGAGGACGAGGACACCGTGCGCCGCCTTGCAAAATGGCGGGAGGAAGCGATCTACTGACGCGGGGCGGGCGCGGCCTGCCCCCTTACATCCGGCCTGCCGGGGCTTACGCCTCGGCGGTGCGCTTACTGTTTGCCTTGCGGGTAAAGCGGTCGTTGTCCACGATGTAGCGCTCATGCGTGGCGGAGGCGATCTGGGTCACAGCATCATAGACGCGGGCGGTGAACCGCAGGCGGCGGTCCTCCACAGCGATCAGCTCACAGTCGCACTGTACGATCATTCCGACCGGGGTGGGGGCAGTGTGGGCTACGGTCAGCGCGGTGCCGACCGTGCCCTGATCAAGCTCCAGCTCGGAGGCAACCGACTGCCAGCAGGCCTTTTCGATCAGGGCCGCCACGGCGGGGGTGGCCAGCACAGGCAGCTCGCCGCTGCCCATGGCAAGGGCGGTGTTTTCGGTGGTGACACGCAGCGCTGCGTGCCCCTTGATGCCGGGGGTAAGCATAAACATTTCTCCTGCTATTTGAAATTTCTTATCTATAGTAACACACTTTCCGACAAAAAGATAGTAGGGGCCGGGCATGTACGACCCTGCACGCCCCCTGCACGGCAACAAAACTTTTCATTTTTTCGTCAATCTCTTGCACTTTGCGCCAAATTCTGCTATCCTTATAAGGATAAGTCAGGAGGCTGTACAGTTTGCATAAAGCAAGTCAGTCTCCCTTTTTTGCGGCCATTGTTGAGGAGGATATCATTCATGGCAGAAAAAATGGATTATTCGCAGGGCATCTATGATGCCAAGCAGCTCGGCACACCCAAGCTGCTCATTCTGGGTGCGCAGCACATGTTTGCAATGTTCGGCGCAACCGTGCTCGTTCCCCTGCTGACCGGTCTGAGCGTCAGCACCACCCTGCTGTGCGCCGGTCTGGGCACGCTGCTGTTCCACTTCCTGTGCAAGGGCAAGGTTCCGGCATTCCTTGGCTCCAGCTTTGCCTATCTGGGCGGCTTTGCCATCGTTTCCAACAACGGTGAGAACCCCGAGAACCTGCCCTACGCCTGCGCGGCTGTGGCATTGTCCGGCCTTGTGTATGTGCTGTTCAGCGCGCTGATTTCCGCGTTCGGCATCCGCAAGATGATGAAGTTCTTCCCCCCGGTCGTCACCGGCCCCATCATCATTGCCATCGGCCTGATTCTGGCCCCCAGCGCCATCAGCAACTGCCAGAGCAACTGGCTGCTGGCCATTGTGGCACTGGCCACCGTTGTCATCTGCAACATCTGGGGCAAGGGCATGGTCAAGATTCTGCCCATCCTGATCGGTGTTCTGGTTTCCTATGCTGTGGCACTTGTTACCCGCGCGGTTGACTTTGAGGCCATCGGTGCTGCCGCATGGATCGGTCTGCCCCTGCACAAGGAGGCCATGGGCCTGTTTGCCATCGACGGCAGCGAGGAGTTCATCAGCGCTGTGTTCACCATTGTGCCCATCGCACTGGCTACGATGATGGAGCATATCGGCGACATCGCCGCCATCAGCGCCACCACCGGCAAAAACTACATCCGTGACCCCGGTCTGAACAAGACTCTGCTGGGCGATGGTCTTGCCACCGCCATGGCGGGTCTGCTGGGCGGTCCTGCCAACACCACCTACGGCGAGAACACCGGCGTTCTGGCCCTGACCAAGATCTACGACCCGCTGGTCATCCGCATTGCTGCTGTGTTTGCCGTTGTGCTGAGCTTCAGCCCCAAGTTTGAGGCCGTCATCAACACCATTCCCACCGGCATCGTGGGCGGCATCAGCTTTGTGCTGTACGGTATGATCTCCGCCATCGGCGTGCGCAATGTTGTTGAGAACAAGGTTGATTTCACCAACTCCCGCAACCTGATCATTGCCGCCGTCATTCTGGTCAGTGCTCTGGGCTTCAACTCGGTGGGCGGCATCAGCTTCGGTCTGGGCAATGTCACCATCAACCTGTCCGGTCTGGCCATCGCGGCCATCGCCGGCATCCTGCTGAACGCCATCCTGCCCGGTAACGACTATGAGTTCGACGAGGGCAGCAACGAGCCGGAGAGCGCCAGCCTGCGCGTTTGATTTGCATTTACGCGAACCCCATGTAGGGGCGGATGCTTGCATCCGCCCGCGGGTCGATGCGAGCATCGACCCCTACAATCGCCCGAGAGGTAACAACTTATGACTGCTTCCGATTTCACCAACCTGCATCTGCAATACAAATCCGCTCAGGCTGACGGCGAGGTCCCTGCAGTCATCGAGCATGACTTCCCGGGCGGGCGGATGGTCGATCACTACTTTGTCACCCCTTCCCCTGCTTTCTGGGCCGATGAGGGCGTGAAAAGTCTGGACAGCGTTTCCGGCATCCTGTTTTTGCAGCAGCCCGATGGTGCGCCGTGGAGGATACTCGTCCACGAACAGAGCATGATCAAAGAGGTTGTCTTTGACTTCCCCGAGGAGGAGTTCCGCAAAATGCTGGCCGACAGCAGTGTCATCCTGCCCGGTGAGCCGGGCTTTGCCCCCATCACCGATTGAGATTTCCCCCGGATGTGAGAATTTTCACATCCGGGGGATTTTTTTGTGTTTTGCTATTGACAAAGCTCCTGTTAGGCTGTATCATATGAACAAACGAACATATGAGAGGATGATGACAGTGCCCGAGAACGAAAAAACAGGCGAAAAGCTGCCTGAAACCGCCCAGTTGGGTGAGGCCGACATCCGCCGCCTGCAGGATGACCTGCCCAATGACGAAGTGCTGTACGATCTGGCCGAGTTGTTCCGCGTGTTCGGCGATTCGACCCGCATCAAAATTTTGTATGCGCTGTTTGAAAGTGAGCTTTGCGTCAACGATATTGCTCAGGTGGTAGGCATCTCGCAAAGTGCGGTCAGCCACCAGCTGCGGGTGCTGAAAACCAGCAAGCTCGTCAAGTTCCGCCGCGAGGGCAAGGCGATGTACTATTCCCTCGATGATGACCATGTGCGCAGCATGATTGCGCTTGGCATGGAGCATACGGAGGAGTAAAAAGCCTTCCCCTAGGGGGGGAGGTGGCCGAGGGCCGGATGAGGGGCGGCGTTTCGGCAGTGACCCGCCAACGGGCAATAACGGCAAGTTTGCCCCTCATCAGTCCGCTTCGCGGACAGCTTCCCCCTCAGGGGAAGCCTTTTAATCCAGTTACCCATATTAAAAAATACTTATTTATACAAAGGAGACCACCACCATGCAGAAGAAATTCAAGATCGAAGTCGATTGCGCCAACTGCGCTGCCAAGATCGAGACCGCCGTCAAGGCACTGCCCGGCGTCAAGAACGCAAGCGTCAGCTTTATGGCCCAGAAAATGCTGCTGGAGGCTGACGATGACAAGTTTGATGCCGTCCTGAAGGACGCCGTCAAGGCGGCGAAGAAGATCGAGCCTGATTTCGAGATCGAGCTGTAAGGCAAGGGCGGCCCATCCACGGCGGTGGGCCGCCTTTTGCCCCGGATTGGGAGGAAGCTACTCATGACGAAGAAACAGAAAAAAACGCTCAAGCGCATCTTTGCGGCATTGGTGCTGACGGTGCTGCTGGCGGTGGTGTTCCATTTTACCGCACTGCCGTGGTTTGTGCAGCTGGCGCTGTGGCTGGTGCCCTATTTCATCATCGGCCATGATGTACTGCGCAAGGCCCTTATGGGCATTAAGAGCGGCGAGGTCTTTGACGAGAATTTCCTGATGGCGGTCGCCACGGTGGGCGCCATGGGCTGCGGTGAGTACGCCGAGGGCGTGGCCGTTATGCTGTTCTACCAGATCGGGGAACTGTTCCAGTCCTATGCGGTCGGCAAGAGCCGGTCGAGCATCTCGGCGCTGATGGACATCCGGCCCGACAGCGCGAATCTCGAGGCTGCGGACGGCGGCGTCTCGGTCGTTGACCCGGATGATGTGGCCATTGGCTCTACAATCGTTGTAAAGCCCGGCGAGAAGATCCCGCTGGACGGCGTGGTACTGACCGGTGAGTCTACGCTGAACACCGCTGCCCTGACCGGTGAAAGCCGCCCGCGCACCGTGCGCCCCGGCGATGAGGTCATCAGCGGCTGCGTCAACGCCGATGCCGTGCTGCGCATCCGCACGACAAAGCTCTACGGTGAGTCCACGGTGGCAAAGATCCTTGACCTTGTGGAAAACTCCAGCCTGAAAAAAGCTCCTGTCGAAAATTTCATCACGAAGTTTGCCCGCTACTACACCCCCGCTGTCTGCATTGCCGCGCTGGTGCTGGCCGTTGTGCCGCCGCTGTTCCTTGGCGGCTGGCTCGACTGGATCATGCGCGCACTGACCTTCCTTGTTATCAGCTGCCCCTGCGCGCTGGTCATCTCGATTCCGCTGACCTTCTTCGGCGGTATCGGCGGCGCGTCCAAATGCGGTATTCTGGTCAAGGGCGGCAACTATCTGGAGGCGCTGTCTAAGACCGGCATTGCCGTGTTTGACAAGACCGGCACCCTGACGAAGGGCGTTTTCAAGGTCACCCGCACCGCCCCGGCTGAGGGCGTGACCGAGTCGGAACTGCTGGAGAGCGCCGCCTTGGCGGAAAGCTTCTCAAGCCATCCCATCAGCAAGAGCCTGCGCGAGGCCTGCCCGGGGCTGGACGCCCGCCGCGCCTCCGATGCGCAGGAGATTGCAGGCCACGGCGTGAAAACGCAGGTGGACGGTCATACCGTGCTGGCCGGCAATGCCCGCCTGATGGAGAGCGAAAAAATCCCCTACACCGCCGCCGAGGGCGCGGGTACGGTCGTTTATGTGGCGCGTGACGGCAGCTTTTTGGGCTCGGTCCTGATCTCTGACGAGGAGAAGCCCACTGCCGGGACCGCCATGCAGGGCCTTCAGGCGCAGGGCGTGCGCACCGTCATGCTGACCGGTGACGCCCCCGCCGTGGCCGAGCTGGTGGCCAAGGATTTGGGCATTGACGAGGTTCATGCGGGCCTGCTGCCCGCCGATAAGGTCGAGTGGGTCGAGAAGCTGCTGAGCCAGAAGCCTGAGAAAAAAGAGCTGGCCTTTGTGGGTGACGGCATCAACGATGCACCGGTGCTGGTGCGCGCTGACATCGGCATTGCGATGGGCGCGCTGGGCAGTGATGCCGCCATCGAGGCCGCCGACATTGTGCTGATGGACGATGACCCGGCAAGGATCAGCCTTGCGATGCGCATCTCCCGCAAGTGCATGAGCATTGCCTACCAGAACATCGTCTTTGCGCTGGCGGTCAAGGCGCTGTGCCTGATTCTGACGGCGCTGGGCATCACAAACATGTGGTGGGGCGTCTTTGCAGATGTAGGCGTCATGGTGCTGGCCGTGCTGAACGCGACCCGGATGCTGCATGTGAAGCAGTACCAGTAAAATTTGCATAAAAAAGGCGTGTGCCCGTGGGTGGGTACACGCCTTTTTTGGTTCCGGGCTGCGGGGGACGGAAAAAGCCCCTCAGGCCTCGCAGGCTCGGCCAGCTCCCCGCACAGCGGGGCGCCTTTTTTGCGCGGGCTTTGCCCGCGTGAAAGCCTCCCCACTTGTGGGGAGGTGGCCGAGCGTCAGCAAGGCCGGAAGGGCTTTTGGCGTCTGCCGTTACAGCAGCCCCTCCGGGTCGAGGTACGCGCCGTCCTTGATGCACTCAAGGTGCAGGTGGTTCTCGCCGCTCGTCTCGGCGGGGATGGCACCCGCCTTGCCCAGTGTGGCGGCGATTGTCACGCTGTCCCCTGCCTTGACGGCGGGGGCAGTCAGGCCGCAATAGCGCCATGTGATGCCGTTGGCGTCCTCGACCTCCACCACATTGCCCCACAGCGCATCCTCGCTCACCGAGACGACCTTGCCCGCCTTGGCGGCGGTCACACTCTCCCCTGCCGGGGCGGCGTAATCTGCGCCGTTGTGGGTGCGCCAGTCACCCAGAGTCTCGCTGTAGACCAACTCATTGCCGCTGAACGCCGCCTGCGGTTTGGCATCCCAGATCCCCGGTCTGGCGGCGGGCGGTGCATCGGCTGCCGGGGCCTGTGCGGCCTCGGGCGCGGCGGTGGCTGCGGGCTTTTCGGCTGCGGCCGGCGTCTGGGTGGGCTTTGGTACATCCTGCGCAGGTTTGTCGATGGCGGCGTCCGGCTGTGTCCAGACGGAATCGTCCTGCAGGGCCTCTTTGCGGATGCGCGTCAGGTCGGCAACATTGCCTACGATGCTGCGCAGTGCCAGAATCCCCGCCGCTGTGGCCGCAAACACCATGGCCAGACAGAACAGATACAGCCCTTTTTCCTTGAAAAACTGTTTGATATGGTTCATGCTCCCCGTCCCTTTCGGTTGAAATGTGTATGCCGTTAGTTTGGACGGGGGTCGCTTATTTATTCACCGTCAGCGGTATTTTGGCGCAGCAGTTCCAGCAGCTCCATCACATGCATCGTGCGCAGACGGGCAGCCGTCTCGGCGGCAGTGTCGTGTGTGGCAATGATGCGGGCAAACTCGGCGAACTCATAGGCCATGCGGTGGCGGGGCGCGGCGGGGCCGTCCGTGCGCACGCAGTCGTCCCGCTGGGCACCCAGCAGGCTGTAAACGGCGGGCAGAGAGTTGGGGTTGCCGTTCACCACAAGCTGCCCGCCGGGGCCCTGCAGCACCATGCCGTTCTGGCTGTTGGAATCCTTGGCGGCCAGCGCGGTGGCGGTAAAGCGGCCGTAATCAAGCAGCGCCAGCCCGGCAATATCAATGCCGTTCTCCCCGCGCACAGGGCGGTACTCTGCGGCCTTGGGCATACCCAGCAGCCCGACAAGCAGATGCAGGCAGTAGACATTCATGTCCCCCAGCGCACCGCCCTGACAGGCCGGGTCGAACACAGGGTGGACAATGCCACGGCAGTAATCATCGTACAGACGGCTGTGAGAGCAGAACACCGCCGAGGCTGCGCTGATCGGCCCGAGCTTTGCCGTCTGCTGCTGCAGGAAGGCAAACTGCGGCATATAGGGGATCGTGATGGCCTCAAGCAGCACAAGGCCCTTGGCATCGGCGAGGGCGAACAGCTCCCGCGCCTCGGCAGCGGTGGAGACAAAGGGCTTTTCAAGGATGACATGGTATCCTGCGTTCAGCGCCCGCTTGGCGGCGGCATAGTGCAGGTGGTTGGCAGTGCCGATGTAAACGGCATCGAAGCCGCCTGCGGCGTAGCAGGCGTCCTCGTCGGTGTAGACGGCCGGGATGCCGTACTGCGCGGCCCATGCCTCGGCCTTGGAGCGGCTCTGGGGACGGCAGCAGAGGGCCTGCACCGAAATCTCCGGCATGGCGGCGGCGTTGGCAAGAAACTCGTCAACAATGCGGCTGGTGGAAATGACAGCGAGGGTGAGAGGCATAGTGGGACACTCCTATCTTATTATAGTTGCAATAAGGATAACATTCCGCGGCGGCTTTGTAGGGCGGGCAGTCCCCTGCCCGCCGCACCTACCCCCATTAAACCCCACACTTTTCTCTCTGTCAAGCAAATTTTTCATTGCATTTGGCGGGCAAACCGTGTATGATATAATATTGGATTATTATAGAGGAGTGTGCCCCCATGTAAAGAATCGGGACGAAATTCCGTACACACAAAAAAATATAAGGAGTCATCATGGCATCATTGCGCGAAGAAATCGAATCCCGGCGCACATTTGCGATCATCTCGCACCCCGACGCCGGTAAAACCACACTGACCGAAAAGCTCCTGCTCTACGGTGGGGCCATCCAGACGGCCGGCTCCGTCAAGGGCAAGCAGAGCGCCAAGCACGCGGTATCCGACTGGATGGATATTGAAAAGCAGCGCGGTATCTCGGTCACCTCCTCTGTCCTGCAGTTCAATTATCAGGGCAAGTGCATCAACATTCTGGACACCCCGGGCCACCAGGACTTCAGTGAGGATACCTACCGTACCCTGATGGCGGCTGACTGCGCCGTTATGGTCATTGACGCCGCCAAGGGCGTTGAGGCCCAGACCATCAAGCTGTTTAAGGTCTGCACACTGCGCCATATCCCCATCTTCACCTTTGTCAACAAGATGGACCGTGAGGCACGCGACCCGTTTGAGCTGATGGAAAATATTGAGGAGATCCTCGGCATCAAGACCTACCCGATGAACTGGCCCATCAGCTGCGGCAAGGACTTCAAGGGCGTTTACGACCGCAGCGCCAAGCGCGTGCTGGCGTTCTCGAGCGATGGGCGCGCCAACGGCGTCAAGATGGTCGATGAGATCGAGGCCGAGCTGGGCGATGCTGCGCTGGACGCGCTGATCGGCACAGCCAACCATGAAAAGCTGGCCGAGGACATTGAGCTGCTCGACGGCGCTGCCGAGGAATTTGACCTTGAGGCCGTGCAGCACGGCGAATTAAGCCCCGTGTTCTTCGGCTCCGCCCTGACCAACTTCGGCGTTGAGCCGTTCCTGAAGGAATTTCTGCGGCTGACCCCCACCCCCCTGCCCCGCAAGGATGCCGCCAGCGGCGAGCTGGTGGACCCCTGCAGTGAGCAGTTCAGCGGGTTTGTATTCAAGATTCAGGCCAACATGAACAAGAACCACCGCGACCGCATTGCATTTTTGCGCATCTGCTCCGGCAAGTTTGAGCGCGGTATGGAGGCCTTCCATGTGCAGGAGGGCAAGAACATCAAGCTTGCCACCGGCACCAGCCTGATGGCAGACGACCGCGCCATTGTCAGCGAGGCCTATGCGGGCGATATTATCGGTCTGTTTGACCCGGGCATCTTCTCGATCGGCGACACGCTCTGCACCGGCAAAAAGCATGTTCAGTTTGCCGGCATCCCGACCTTTGCGCCCGAGCATTTTGCCCGCGTGACGCAGGTGGACACGATGAAGCGCAAGCAGTTCGTCAAGGGCATGGAGCAGATCGCGCAGGAGGGCGCAATCCAGATTTTCCGCGACCTCGGCTCCGGCATGGAGGAGGTCATTGTCGGCGTGGTCGGCGTGCTGCAGCTGGAGGTTTTGGAGTACCGTTTGAAAAACGAGTACAATGTCGATATCCGTATGCAGTCCCTGCCGTATGAGCATCTGCGCTGGATTTTGAATGACCCCGATGAGCTGGACATCAAGCATCTGGACCTGACCAGCGATACCCGCGCCATCGAGGACATGAAGGGCAACCCGCTGCTCCTCTTCGGCAGCCCGTGGAGCATCAACTGGGCCGAGCAGCACAATGAGATCCTCAGGCTCTCCGAGTTCGGCAACCTGACATTCTAAGGGAGGGCGTCTGACTTGTTAGCGCAGCTGAAAAAGCACCTGACCCTGCGGGAGCTGTGGTCCGATGTCAAATTTTTCTTTCTGCTGAATCTCGGCCTTGTGGCCACGGCAGTGGGCATTGCCGTTTTCAAAACGCCCAACCATTTTGCGTTCGGCGGCACCTCCGGCCTGTCGATCGTGCTGGCAACGCTGTTCCCGCGGTGGAATGTGGGCGCGTTCATGTGGTTCATCAACGCGGCGCTGGTCGCACTGGGCTTTGTCTTTCTGGGTGTGCGGTCGATGGGGTGGACGATTTACTCCTCCTTTGCGCTGTCGTTCTATGTCAGCCTGTGTGAGCGCGTCTACCCGCTGACCCGCCCGCTGACCGATGATGTCTTTCTGGAGCTTTGCTTCGCGGTCATTTTGTCGGCTGTGGGTGCGGCTATCGTTTTTAACATCGGTGCGTCCACCGGCGGCACCGACATTGTGGCGATGATTTTGAATAAGTACACCAGTATGCCGGTCGGCCGCGCGCTGATGATCAGCGATCTCGGCATTGTGCTGGTGGGTGCTTATCTCTACGGTTCTGCCACCGGCCTGTACTGCATTTTGGGCATGATCCTGAAAAGCACCGTTGCAGACAGCGCGATCGAGAGCATCAACATGCGCAAGGTCTGCACGGTCGTGACCTCCAACCCTGAACCCGTGCGGGACTTCATTGTCAATGACCTGCACCGCTCCGCCACGATGGAGCATGCCGAGGGCGCGTACACCCACGATGAAAAATGGGTGCTGACCACCGTGCTGACCCGCGGGCAGGCCCAGAAGCTGCGCCTGCATGTCCGCGGGCTGGATGACCACGCCTTTATCACGATCGTCAACAGCAGTGAGATCGTCGGCAAGGGCTTCCGGTCAATCTGACAAGACAAAGGGCCGCTTCGGTCCTGTATATCCTGCACCCGCCTGTGCGGCGGGTGCTTTTCTGTTGTTACGGAGTTGTAATCCTTTTCAAAATATGGTATACTTTCTTATAAGTGTCGCAAGGATACCGCTATATTACGATTGACGAGGGGAACCTCTTTTTATGAGAAATACAAAACATCTGACCTACCGGGAGCACCGATTCCTGCATGGTCATCTGAACCGGGTGCGGCATATCACGCTTGACCCGGACGGCCCCGGCGTGGTGCGCATCCATCTGGTGCCCTGCCACAGGCCCGACCGTGAGACACCGTTCACAGCAATTCTGAACGGGCAGGACATTCTGCCGCTGAATGTCAGCTGGGCGATCCTGCTGACCAACCTGATCGAAGCACTGAATCCCTACACCGGCAAGGAGATACGCCCGCAGGACTGGGAGGCCATTCAGGCGCAGGCGGTGTCTGCCACCCGCAAAATTTACCGCAAGGCTGAGTATGCCCAGATCGAGGGCGACCTGCAGGCGATGCTGGACTGCCTGTGCACCGTTGCACGGGGCGGTACGCCGACGCTGACAATCCAGCCCATGCAGCTGGCGGCGTATGCGTCCCGCATGGTCGGGCCCCACCGCATGGATCTGATGGTCAGCTCAATGGTCAAGGACGGCGCGTGGCACTGCAACCAGAAATGCCTGCACTGCTATGCGGCCAACCAGCCGCTTTCCGCCGTGCCGGAGCTGGACACCGACCAGTGGCTGGCGGTCATTGAAAAATGCCGCAGCGCGGGTGTCACTCAGCTGACCTTTACCGGCGGTGAGCCTACGCTGCGCCATGATCTGATCAAGCTGGTGCAGGCGGCGCAGTGGTTTGTGACCCGGCTGAACACCAACGGCCGGATGCTGACCAGCATGATGTGCAAGGATCTGCGCGCCGCCAGCCTTGATGCGGTGCAGATCACCTTTTATTCCGCCGAGGCAGAGATCCATAACCAGCTGGTCGGCGTGGACGGCTACAATGATACCCTCAACGGCATCCACAACGCGCTGGCCGCAGACCTGAATGTCAGCCTGAACACGCCGCTCTGCAGCCTGAACCGCGACTATCTGTCGGTCGTGAAGCTGGCCCACACGCTGGGCATACGGTATCTGACCTGCAGCGGGCTTATCCCGGCCGGCAATGCCGATACCGCCGCCAGCCGCGCTGTGCGGCTGACCCCCGCCGAGCTGGAGGAAACGCTGCGCCCCGCGATGGAGTATGCCGCCGCCAACGGCATCGAGATCAGCTTTACAAGCCCCGGCTGGCTGCCCGAGGATACGCTGCGGGCGCTCGGCTTTACCCAGATCCCCAGCTGCGGTGCCTGCCTGTCCAATATGGCCATCGCCCCGGACGGCACGGTCCTGCCCTGCCAGAGCTGGCTGACCGGCAAGGGGCTGGGCAACCTGCTGCGCACACCGTGGCCGCGCATCTGGCGCAGTCATGAGTGCCGCGCCATCCGGGAGGAGAGCGCGAAGATGGCACAGCGTTGCCAGCTGGGCGATACCCCGATGCAGGAGGGCTGCCGATGAAGATGCAATTTATGCGCCGTCTGGCGCTTTTATGTGCCGTGCTGGCCTGCGGCGCGCTGCTGGCCCTGCCCGCTGCGGCGGCCCAGACCGAGGCCCCCTGCGCCGAGGACGGCGATATGGATTATATCCGCAGCTATGTCGTGACGGTCGATCCGCGGGAGGACGGCTCTGCCGACATCACCTACGACATCGACTGGCAGGTCATTGACGGCGATCAGACCGACTATCTGAGCTGGGTCAAGATCGGGCTGGCCAATTCCAGCGTGAACGAGCTGACCCCGCTGACCGATACGATCTACGATCTGCAGTATTCTGATGACGGCGGCAGCTATGCCAAGGTCGTGTTCTCCCAGCGCTACTATTCCCCCACTGTAGCGGCGCAGAACGGCGGCGAGAGCAGCGTCCGTTTTGCGTTCCGCGTGCATCAGAGCCATCTGTTCACAAAAAACGATGACGGCACGGCAACCTTCAACTTCACGCCCGGCTGGTTCGACGATTTGAGTGTTGAAAGCATGCAGGTGCGCTGGCGCAGCTACGATGGCTTTGTGGCCGATAACACCGGCGTTGACGGCGAGTACCTGACATGGGATTTCGGCGCGCTGAAGCACGGTCAGGCCGCCAATGTGCATGTGACAGTCCCCGTGACGAACGCTGCAGCCTTTGCTCCCGATGCCGCTATGACCACCGATGACTACGACAGCGGTATGACCACCGATGAGATTATAGGGGTGCTGGCAACAGTAATCATCATTCTGCTGGCAGCGGCCATTATCATCATTGCGGTGGCAGCCCAGTCCCCCGACTGGGGCGGCGGCTTCGGCAGTGACATCGACCCCGATGACTGGTTCTGGTACACCAACGGGGTACACACGATCCGCCGGCCCTGTGCGGCACCCCCACCCAGCGGCTACCACCGCACCGACCCGCCGGCAAAATACCAGTCCGGAGGCGGCAGGACGCGCGGCGGCGGCACGGGGCGCAGCCACTCTAACCATGCAAGCTGCGCAAGCAGCTGCGCCTGCGCGTGTGCTTCGAGCTGCGCGTGTGCCTGCGCCTGTGCAGGCGGCGGCCGTGCGGGCTGCAGCGTCAAGGACTTTTACACCGTTAAACTCCCCCGCAATTCTGCAGGGGCTGATGCGGGCATCGGCCCGGAAAAAGAGGACAAATCATGAGTCTGGAAGACAGTTACGATGCTTGGGTCCGCGGCCTGATGGGCGGCGGCAAATACGCCGCCACTCCCCGCCAGACCGCCGAGGCCAGCGAGGCCGTGCAGCAGATGCAGGCCCAGTTGGATGCCCTGACCGCCGCCCAAAAGCGGCAGAATGCCGCAGAGAGCGTGCTGGCCGGTGTGCAGAAGGCGGGTGCCGCCACGGCAGAGAGCGTGCGCAAAATGAGCAGCGACCTGACAAAATCGCTCAAGCAGGACGGACTGCTCGGCGGCACGGTGGCGGCACCCGCCCCGGCCCCGGCAGCCCCCGCCAAGGCGGATTTTTCCGGCGTGACCGATACGATCAGGGCGCAGGTGCTGGGGCAGGATGCCTTTGTGTCGGCGCTGGTCAAGGCATTCCGCCGCCCCTTTGTGCTGGGGACCGCGCAGGAGGCCGACCGCGCGCGCAGCGTGATGCTGCTCTGCGGCCCCAATGGCACCGGCCGCCACTATGCGCTGGGCTGTGTGGTCGAGGAGCTGGCCGCCCGTGGCATTTTGCGCAGCGCGCGCATTGAAACGCTGGATCTGGCCCTCTACCCCGGCCCTGCGCAGGAAAAGCTGTTTCTGCAGGATCTGTACGCGGCGCTGCAGTCGGACGCCGAGGTGCTGGCCTTTGAGCATTATGAAAGCTGTGCCGCCAACTATCTGAATATGCTGTCCACCCTTGCGATGGACGGCAGGCTGGCGCTGTCCAGCCGGTATGTGCTGCAGCGCGGCATTCTGGTGGATGTGGGCACAGCGCTGGCCCCCGGTGCCATCGGGGAACTGCAGGCAGGCGGCAAGTATTTTGTTTTCTATTCCAACAAGGGCGAGGCCGCGCTGGCCGACAGCTTCGGCGCAAAATTTGTGGACGCCGTGGCGGGCGACATCTGCCGCACGGAGGCGTTCACCCCGGAGGCACTGGCCGCCGTAGCGGCCCGGGAGCTGAATTATCTGGCGCAGCGCACCCGACGGCAGTGCGGGCTGGTGCTCTCAATGGGGGCGGATGTGCGCGACCTGCTGGCCGCCCAGTACGGCAAGACGAGCGGCATGCAGGCGATGCGCGACTACTGCGAGACCGCCTACCGTGCCATCGCCGAGTATGTGCTGGATGCCGACACGCCGCCCGCGGACGGCACCCCAGCCCTGCTGAGTGCCGAGAACGGCCGCCTGTGCATGGCGGTGGACGGCGGCGCGCCCATTGACCTGCTGGCGCTGCTGCCCCGGCAGTACCGCGGCGATGTGGACGCAGTCGAGGCGGAGCTGGATGCCATCATCGGTCTGGACGAGATCAAGAGCTATGTGCGCGACATTGCCAAAAATGTGCAGGCCCAGCAGCGCCGCAAGGCGCAGGGCCTCAAGGTGGCCGAGGTGAACATGCACATGATCTTTACCGGAAACCCCGGCACCGGCAAGACCACGATCGCCCGCATTCTGGCAAAATACCTCAAGGCCATCGGTGCGCTGCGCGGCGGCCAGCTGGTCGAGGTCACCCGCGCCGACCTTGTGGGCCGCTATGTGGGCCACACGGCACCGCTGACGAATTCGGTCATACAGAGTGCGCTGGGCGGCGTGCTGTTTATTGACGAGGCCTACGCCCTCTACCGCGGCGGTGAGGACAGCTTTGGGCTGGAGGCCATCGACACGCTGGTCAAGGGTATTGAGGATCACCGCGATGATCTGGTCGTGATTCTGGCGGGCTATACGAAGGAGATGCAGCTCTTCCTGAGCGCCAACTCCGGTCTGGCCAGCCGCTTCCCCAACCAGATCGAGTTCCCCGACTACACCGGCGAGGAGCTGTATAAGATCATGCTCTCCATCGCCAGAGGCAAGGGCTACACGCTGGACGAGGGCTGCAGGCTGCCGCTGGTCACCTATTTTGACCGTAAGCAGGCCGAGGATGCCGCCACGAACGGCAACGGCCGCATGGCCCGCAATACGCTGGAAAAGGCCATCCTCAACCAGTCTAAGCGGCTGGTGGCAGACCCGGACGCAAGTCTGGAGCTGCTGCTGCCCGGAGATTTTGAGTTGGAATAAGTGGTGCTGACGGCACATGGGTAAAGCCCCTCAGGCCTCGCGGGCTCGGCCAGCTCCCCTGAAAGGGGAGCCTTTTAAAGCCTCCCCTCACAGGGGAGGTGGTCGAGCGTCAGCGATGACCGGAGGGGCTTTGCTGCTTCGCCGCTGCCGCCCACAAAAAATGGACACCTGACATTTCATCAGGTGTCCATTTTATTTTATAAAACCAATTTTATCGCGCCGTATAATCCGAATCCAGCTCGCTCAAAATGCGGTCGCTGGTCTCGCGGGTGTCAGTCATGCGGACTGCATTGCGCAGCGGCAGCACTGAGCGCGGGGTGACGGAAAGCTCGTCCACACCGAATGCCAGGAAGGTCTCGGTCAGGGCAAGGTCGGCGCCCAACTCACCGCAGATGCCGACCCAGATGCCGTTCTTGTGCGCGTTCTCGGTCACAAGGCGGATCAGGCGCAGCACAGCCGGGTGATGCGGGTCATAGAAGCGGCCCAAATCGTTGTTCTGGCGGTCGCAGGCCAGCGTGTACTGGGTCAGATCGTTGGTGCCGATGCTGAAGAAATCGACCTCCTTCGCCAGACGGTCGCTGTTGATGGCGGCGGCGGGCGTCTCGATCATGATGCCAATCTGGACCTCCTCGCTGTAGGGGATGCCCTTCTGCTTCAGCTCGCGCTTGACCTCCTCGCAGAGCTTCTTGGCCTCGCGCACCTCCCAGACGGAGGTGACCATCGGGAACATGATGCCCAGCTTGCCAAAGGCGGAGGCGCGGAAGAGCGCGCGCAGCTGGGTTTTGAAGATCTCGGGCCGGGTCAGGCAGATGCGCAGAGCGCGCATACCCATGGCGGGGTTATCCTCCTTCGGCAGATCAAAGTAGCCGATCTGCTTGTCAGCGCCGATGTCCAGCGTGCGGATGATGACCTCCTTGCCGTCCATGTCGGACAGGACCTGCTTGTAGGCCTCAAACTGCTGATCCTCGGTCGGATAGTCACTGGTGTTCAGATAGAGGAACTCGGAGCGGAACAGGCCGATGCCGCCGCCGTCATTGACCTGCACGGCGTGGACATCCTCGGGCGAGCCGATGTTGCAGTAGATGCGGATGGTCTTGCCGTCCTTCGTCACATTGGCCTGCCCCTTCAGCGTTTCCAGCAGGCGCTGGAGGCGCAGCTGCTCATCGCGCTTTTTCATCAGGCGGTCGCGGGTGTCGTCATCGGGGTCGATGACAAGCGCACCGGTGCTGCCGTCCGCAATAGCGGCGCGGCCCTCATACTCGGGCTTGAGCGCATCGCCCATGCCAACGATGGCGGGGATGCCCATTGTGCGGGCCAGAATGGCGGTGTGGCTCGATCCGGAGCCGCCCGCTGTGATAAAGCCCAGAATCTTGGTCTTGTCAAGCTGGATCGTCTCGGACGGGGCCAGATCGTCAGCGCAGAGCAGCACCGGCACATCGGAAGCAATGCCGCCCTGTACGATGCCGCTGAGGATGCTCAGGATGCGCTGGCTGACATCCTTGACATCAGCGGCGCGGGCCTGCATATAGGCGTCATCCATCGAGGCGAACATCTCGGCAAACTGCTCGGCCGTGTCGGAAACGGCGGCCTCGGCGTTCATCTTCTGGTTGAGGATGCGGTCCTCGATGGCCTCCTCGTAGTCGAGGTCCTCAGCCATCATCTGGTGCGTTTCAAACAGCATGGCGGCCTCGTCACCGGCCTCCCTGCGGGCCTGCTCGGCCAGATCGCCCAGCTGCTCAACGGCGCCGGTCTGGGCACCTTTAAAGCGATGCCACTCGGCATCGGTATCCTCTACGGTATAGCGCTTGATCTCTGCCGTGGCGCGGCGGTAAAAATAGAGCGGGCCAACGCCGACACCGGCGGAAACGCCCTTGCCTTGAATCGTGATCATTGGGGGAGCCTCCCTTTTCATCAAATAAAAGGCCGCGGCCGCCGTACTGCTGTGGCGGCCGCGGCCGTAAAATCGGAATTACAGATGCTCGTTGAAGAACTTCTCCATGGCGGGGGCGGCAGTCTCCTCGTCAGCACCCTCGATCTGGACGGTGACGGTGTCGCCGCACTTGATGCCCATGCCCATCAGGGCCATCAGGCGGGTGGCGTCAACAGACTTGCCGTTCTTGTCAACGATGGTGACGGTGCTCTGGCAGCTCTTGGCCTCTTTTGCCAGCATGCCGGCGGGACGCGCATGGATGCCGACGGGTTCTTTGATGGTATAGGTGAATTCTTTCATAGCTTTTTCCTCCCATAAATGCACGGCAGGTAGGGTGCGGTGCAATTCAATAAGCTGTTATTATAATAACATACTAATCCGTCTGCGTCAACGGAAAAAGGGCCGAAAACGAGCTGAAACTTTGGTCAAATTGTCAAGAAGTTTTGTGCGGCGGTGTGCGTTTCGTCCATGCGGCGGCATATATGCCCTATTTCTGCAGAAATTCGCGCAGCACATCCTCCGGCCGGGGGGTGTGCAGGGGGTAACGCGCACGCAGGGGCGCGGCGGCACTGTCCATAATGTAGGGGATGCCGACAAGGTCCAGCATGGCTACATCGTTGTAATTGTCACCGAACGCCATCACCTCATCGTGGGCAAAGCCCAGCACCCTGCAGAGCGATTCTACACCGACGCCCTTGTTTGCGGTCGTGGTGTCGATCCAGTAAGGGCCGGCCACCGCACAGTTGGCCTGCTGCCAGCGCGGCACAAAGCGGTCGACATAGGGTGCGACCCCCTCATGCAGATAGACCGACACCTTGACAATTTCCTCCGGAATCTCAGACGGGTCGGTAATGACCCTGTACCGGTTGCCGATGAACCGGATGCGGTCGAGCATGCCGAGGCCCCGCTCCATCAGGTAGGCGCAGTTCTGGCCGGAAAGCATGACCTCCCCCTGACCGTCGCTGCGCTCCCACAGGTCGTGGGCAATCTCCTCGGCCAAGGCGCGGGGCATTGGGTTTTCCGCAATGCATTGCTCGTCCTTGAACAGGACGCCGCCGTTCTCGCACAGAAAAACACAGCAGTCGGCCACCGGCTCAAACAGCAGGCGCAGGCTGGTGTACTGCCGCCCGGAGGCCGGGCAGAACAGGATGCCGCGGTCATGCAGAGCGCGGATCTGGTCGAAGATTTCGCCCTCCAGCTTTTTGCGGCCATATTGCAGCAGCGTACCGTCAATGTCGCTGCAGATCATTTTGATTGCCATAGTACAACTCCTTTTATTTCACAGGGATATTGTACCATATTCGGTTAGGTCTTTGCAATTTTGTTTTGCGGCGGTATAATGGTTGAGGGCGGGCGGATATGGAATCCGCCCCTACAATGTAGGGGGCGGCGTCCCCGACGCCCCGTAGGACGGTATCGAAAGGAAGAAACCCTATGGCTTTTATCACAATAAATGGGCACTCCCCTGCCGATCACGGTGCGGCGTTTGTAGCGGAGAACGCAACGCTGGCGGGCTGTGTGCGCCTTGCAAAGGAGAGCAGCGTCTGGTACGGTGCGGTGCTGCGCGCCGACACGGGCTGCATCATCATCGGCGAGAATACCAATGTGCAGGATAACGCCGTGCTGCACACAGGCCCCGGGCTGGATGTGACGATAGGGCGCGGCGTATCCATCGGGCACGGGGCAATCGTCCACGGCTGCACAGTGGGCGATCACTGCCTGATCGGGATGCACGCCACGATCCTGAACGGTGCGGTCATCGGGGACGGCTGCCTGATTGCTGCCGGGGCGCTGGTGCCGGAGGGCGCGGTCATCCCGGCAGGCAGCCTTGTCATCGGGGTGCCGGGTAAGGTCGTTCGCTCGGTCAGCGCGGAGCAGGCCGCAGGAATCAAAGCCAACGAAGAAGAATATCTGCAGCTGGCGGAAGCGCACAAAAAAGTGCGCAACCTGTAGGGGGCGGCGTCCCCGACGCCCCGCAGGGCAGGCATGTACTTTTCGGGTGAATTGTAGGGCGGCCAGTCCTCTGGCCGCCGCGGAGGGGTCAAGACCCCTCCCTACAAAGCAACCAGTCAAGGGGTGCCAACGGCAAAGCTGAGGGCCGGACATGTCCGGCCCCTACAAAGCAAGAAAAAGTGCTGCGATCCATTGCGGAAAGCAGCACTTTTTATTTTGCGGATTACTTTAGCACCGCACCCTGATTTGCGCTGGTGACCAGCCGGGCATAGCGTGCCAGCCAGCCGGTCTTGATGTTCGGCTCAGGCTGGATGTAGGCGGCCTTGCGGGCGGCAAGCTCCTCCTCGCTGACGGCGAGATGGATGGAGGCATTCGGGATGTCGATCTCGATGGTGTCCCCCTCCTTGACAAGGCCGATGGGACCGCCGGAGGCAGCCTCGGGGCTGACATGGCCGATGGCTGCGCCGCGGGACGCGCCGGAGAAGCGGCCGTCTGTGATGAGAGCCACGGTCGTATCCAGCTTCATGCCTGCCAGCGCGCTGGTGGGGTTGAGCATCTCCCGCATACCGGGGCCGCCCTTGGGGCCCTCGTACCGGATGACGACCACATCACCGGGGTGGATGTCCCCTGCGTAGATGGCCGCAATGGCGGTATCTTCGCTGTCAAAGACACGGGCCGGGCCGCTGTGGACCTGCATCTCGGGCGCAACGGCGCTGCGTTTGACAACGCAGCCGTCCGGTGCAATGTTGCCCCACAGGATCTGCAAACCGCCGGTCTGGCTGTAGGGGTTGTCGATGGAGCGGATGGCCTTGTCGTTCAGGATCTTCGCGCCCTCGATGTTCTCCCCCAGCGTCTTGCCGGTGACGGTGGGAACATCGAGGTCGAGCAGGTTCTTCTTCGCCAGCTCAGCCTGCACCGCCGGGATGCCGCCCGCCTCATACAGGTCGGGCATGTGAGTCGGGCCTGCGGGTGCCAGATGGCAGAGGTTCGGCGTTTTGGCGCTGATCTCATTGAAAAGCGCAAGGTCGATGGGGCAGCCTGCCTCCTGCGCGATGGCGAGCAGGTGCAGCACTGTGTTGGTGGAGCAGCCCAGCGCCATGTCGCAGGTCAGGGCGTTGCGGATCGAGCGCTCGTTGATGATCTGGCGCGCGGTCACGCCGCGGTTGACGAGATCCATGACGGCCATACCGGCGTGCTTGGCCAGCTGCAGCCGCTTGGCGTAGACGGCGGGAATCGTGCCGTTGCCGGGCAGTGCGATGCCGATGGCCTCGCACAGGCAGTTCATGCTGTTGGCCGTGTACATGCCGGAGCAGGAGCCACAGCCCGGGCAGCAGTTGCAGGTGCAGTCCTCCAGCTGGGCATCATCGATCATGCCGGCCTTGTAGGCACCGACCGCCTCAAACATCTTGGAAAGGCTGACTTCCTCGCCGCCGTAGCGTCCCGCCAGCATGGGGCCGCCGCTGCAGACGACCGCAGGCACATCCATCCGCACTGCAGCCATGACCATGCCGGGGACGATCTTGTCGCAGTTGGGCACCAACACAAGGCCGTCCAGCTGGTGGGCCATGAACATCGTTTCGACGCTATCGCAGATCAGCTCGCGGCTGGCAAGGGAGTATTTCATGCCCACATGCCCCATGGCGATACCGTCGCAGACGCCGATGGCGGGAATGAGGATGGGGGTGCCGCCCGCCATGCGAACGCCTGCCTTAACGGCATCGGCAATCTTATCCAGATGGGCGTGGCCGGGGACGATCTCGCTGTAGGCGGAAACAACGCCGATCAGCGGGCGGTCCAGCTCCTCCGGGGTGTAGCCCAGCGCATAGAACAGGCTGCGGTTCGGTGCCCGCTCGGGGCCTTTTTTGACATTATCGCTGTTCATAAGGTTTTCTCCGTTTTCAAATAAAATGCCTTCCCCCTGCGGGGGAAGGTGCCGCGAAGCGGCGGATGAGGGGCGGCCTTGCGCCGCTGCCCGTAAACGGGATGCTGCGGGAGCCCTGCCCTCATCCGGCCCTGCGGGGCCACCTTCCCCCTCGGGGGAAGGCTTAGAGCGTTATCTTATAATTACTTCTTGAGCCAGCTCATCATCTTGCGCAGCTCGGCACCGACTTTCTCGATGGGATGGTTGGCGGCGATGCGGCGCTGTGCGAGGAAGTGGGTCTTGCGGCCGCCCTTCGGGCTCATCTCGGTCAGGAACTCACTGGCAAAGGTGCCGTCCTGAATCTCCTTCAGGACCTGCTTCATCTCCTTGCGAGTGTCCTCGGTGATGAGGCGCTTGCCGGTGCGGTAGTCGCCGTACTCGGCCGTGTTGGAGATGGAATAGCGCATCTTGGAGAAGCCGCCCTCGTTGATGAGGTCAACGATGAGCTTCATCTCATGGCAGGTCTCGAAGTAGGCCATCTCGGGGGCATAGCCAGCCTCGACCAGCGTGTCGAAGCCAGCCTGAATCAGCTCGCAGACGCCGCCGCAGAGGACAGCCTGCTCACCGAACAGGTCGGTCTCGGTCTCCTCCTTGAAGGTGGTCTCGAGGATGCCGGCGCGGCCTGCGCCGATGCCGGAGGCGTAGGCCAGAGCGATCTCCTTGGCCTTGCCGGTGTAGTCCTGCTCCACGCAGATTAGGGAGGGGCAGCCCTCGCCCTCGGTGTACAGGCGGCGGACGATGTGGCCGGGGCCCTTGGGAGCGATCATGATGACGTCCACGTTCTTGGGAGCGGTGATGGTCTTGAAGTGGATGTTGAAGCCGTGTGCAAAGGCCAGTGCCTTGCCCTCGGTCATGTAGGGGGCAACCTGAGAATTGTAGATGTCGGCGCAGAGCTCATCGGGCACGAGCATCATGACGACATCACCGGCCTTGGCGGCCTCCTCGACCTCCATGACCTTGAAGTTCTCATGGGTGGCGGCGAACTCGCTGGCCTTCTCCCAGTGGGCGGAACCCTTGCGCAGGCCAACGACGACATTGACGCCGCTCTCGGCCAGGTTTTCGGAGTGGGCGTGGCCCTGAGAGCCGAAGCCGATAACGGCAACGGTCTTGCCGTCGAGCACGCCGAGGTTGCAATCGGAATCGTAATACTTGTTGATAGCCATTGTGGTGTCTCCTTTTTGCTGTTTTAAGTTTATATTTTTAAATTTTTAATGGGAAACGAAAAATAGATAAGAGATAAAAGATAATAGATAATAAAAAATGTGGAATTTTTGCCCCTTGGGGCAAAAACAAAATTTTGAGAGGAGCGCCAGCGACGCGGTCTACAACATTTTTTATCTTTTATCTATTATCTTTTATCTTGCCATTGAGCTTCGCTCAATGGCAGTGCGTCCCGGGCAGCGGCAACTGTGCCTCCCCGACCTCCTGCGCGGGCTTTTGCATGTGCTGGTGCTTGCCGCCGCGCTCCAATGCCGTGACGCCGGTGCGGCAAAGCTCAAGAATGTCGTAATCCTGAAGCATTGCGAGGAAGGCATCGATTTTGTCCGGCTTGCCGGTCAGCTCAAAGATCATGCTGTCGGGCGACAGGTCGATGATCTTGGCCTTGTAAATGCTGGAAATCTCCCGCAGGGCGGCGCGGTTTCCGGCATCGCACGCTACCTTTAAAAGCAGCAGCTCACGCTGCAGGCTCTTGTCGGGGTCCAGCTCAAAGATCTGGCGGGTGACCTCAAGGCGTTCGGTCTGAAGGATCAACTGGTTGAGCGCCTGTTCGGTGCCGCGCAGCGTGACGGTGATGCGGCTGACAGCAGGGTCGTTGGTGGCCGAGACCGTCAGGCTGTCGATGTTGAAGCCGCGCCGGCAGAACAGGCTGGAAATGCGCGCCAGAACGCCGTTGGAGTTGTCGACCAGCAGGCTGATGACCCGCCGGGTGCTGTTATTCTGTTCCATGCGTGTCACCTCATTCCATGATGATGTCGTTGATGCTGCCGCCGCCGGGGATCATTGGCAGCACCTTCTCGTCCTTGCCGATGCGGCAGTCGATCCAGCTGGGACCCTTCTGCTTCATCGCATCGGCGAAGGCCGCCTTGAACTCGGCAGGCGTCTCGGCGCGGTAGCCCTTGGCACCGAAGCCCTCAGCCAGCTTGACGAAATCGGTGCGGCGGTGGGGGTCGGTGTCGGAGTAGCGCTTCTCATAGAAGGTCGTCTGCCACTGGCGGACCATGCCCAGCACCTGATTGTTGAAGATGACCGTGATGATGGGCAGCTCATAGCTGACGGCGGTGCAGCCCTCGTTCAGGTTCATGTGGAAGGAGCCGTCGCCGGTCAGCATGACAACGCGGGCGTCGCGGCCCAGCGCCATCTGCGCGCCGATGGCCGCGCCGTAGCCGAAGCCCATCGTGCCCAAACCGCCGCTGGTCAGGAAACCGCGGGATTTCGTGTGGTGCAGATACTGCGCCGCCCACATCTGGTGCTGGCCTACATCGGTGACATAGACGGCCTCGGGGCCGGCCTGATTGCAGATCTCGTCAATGATCTGATGGGGCTTCAGCTCGGTTTCGCTGTCCACGGGCTTGTAGTCGTTTTTCTGCCAGCCGCGGATCTGCTCCATCCAGAGCTTGTGCTCGGTCTTTTCGACATAGGGCAAAATGGCCTGCAGGATATAGCTTGCATCGCCGGTCAGGCTCAGGTCTACCGCGACATTTTTGCCAAGCTCGCTCGGGTCGATGTCGATCTGGATGATCTTGGCACGCTTGGCGAAGGTGTTGGGGTTCAGAGCCACACGGTCACTGAACCGGGTGCCGACGGCTATGACGAGGTCGGCCTCATCAATGGCCTTGTTAGCGGCGTAGCAGCCGTGCATACCCAGCAGCCCCAGATTGTGCGGCTCGCCGTAGCTCAGCACACCGGCGGCCATCAGGGTGTAGGTGGCGGGCATACCGGTCTTTTCCAGCAGATCGCGCAGGGGCTGGCAGCCCGCCGCGCTGCGCACGCCGCCGCCGAAGTAGACGATGGGGCGCTCCGCCTCGTTGATCATCCGGGCGGCAGCCTTGACCTCCTCCTCATCGTAGCGGGTCACGGTGCGGATCAGCTCCGGTGCCTTGGGGGTGAATTCACAGCTGGCGGCGGTGATGTCCTTCGGAATATCGACCAGCACGGGGCCCTTGCGGCCCGACTGGGCAATGCGGAAGGCGGCGCGCATCGTATCGGCCAGATCCTCAACACGGCGGACCGTGTAGTTGTGCTTGGTGATCGGCATCGTGATGCCCTCGATGTAGGCCTCCTGAAAGGAATCCCTGCCCAGCAGCGTCGTGGCCACATTGCCGGTGAAGGCGACCATCGGTACGCTGTCCATATAGGCGGTGGCGATGCCGGTGACAAGGTTTGTGGCACCCGGGCCGCTGGTGGCCAGCACCACGCCGGTGCGGCCGGTCGCGCGGGCGTAGCCGTCCGCTGCGTGGGAGGCACCCTGCTCATGCGCGGTCAATACATGGCGTATACGGTCAGAATTTTTATACAATTCGTCATACAGATTCAGCACGGCACCGCCGGGATAGCCAAACAGGGTATCCACGCCCTGCTCGACCAGTACCTCAACGAAGATCTGCGAACCGGTCAATTTCATGATGCTTGCTCCTTCCTGTTGCCTGACACTGCTTTCCGGGGGCGTAGGGCGGCATGCCCAGATGCCCCCGGTATGGGGCAATAAATGAAAACAGGCTTTGCCCCTCGTATTCCAAGAGACAAAGCCTGTAAAAACACGACTCTGCGGTACCACTCTTATTGGGGCTGTGCCCCCCGCCTCATGGACCTCCAACAAGGTCCGGCACTGTAACGGGTGCACCCGTACCGCCCTACTGGTTGTTTCGGGCGGTCTGCTCCGGGATCAGTTCGCGGTCTGCACTTCCCTGCTGCCTTGCACCGACCGGCAGTTCTCTGTAGGGGGCAAAACCGTTACTAACTTCCCATCCAAGCATTATCTGGATTTGTGTTACACTATACCGTATTTTTGCGTGCTTGTCAAGGCTTACTTGAAAATTCCGCAACAAACCTTGCAAGTTTTTGTCGCGGCAGGTATACTGTGGGTAAGAGTGATTCTCTTGGGAAAGGATTATGAATATGTTGCGTAATGAATGGTTGGCCCATCTCGATGGGCTTGTGGTGTTCCGCGGCCTGCTGGCAGCGGAGCCGCTGCGTGCGCTGCGCGCTGCGCTGGCGGCGGAGGAAAACGAGCTGACGGGCGCGATTGCCGCGCTGGAGGCGGAGCTGTTTGCCCGCGGCACGAACTGGACGGATACCCTGCTGAATACCGTGCTGGAGGAGGAAAACCTCTGCCTGCGTGTGGCGGCCGGGCAGGATGCCGGCCCTGTGCTGGAAAAGGCGCTGGCCGATGAACTGGACTTTCTGCAGCAGCTGGGGCGCGCCACGCTGGACGAGGTATTCCCCGGCGCGGCGGCGTTTCTGCCCCGCTGGCAGACCACGCCGGATGCGGATTACCGCGCAGCCTATGAGGCGCGCCGCGCGGCGGCCGGACGCAAGGGCTACGGTATGTTTGCCCGCTACCATGTGTTTGCGCTGGAGGACGGACATCTGGTGCCGGTGCGTTACCCCGACCCGCAGCGGCTGAGCGAGCTGCCCGGCTATGAGCAGGAGCGGGAGAAGGTCATCGCCAACACCCGCGCCCTGTTGGAGGGCCGCCCCGCGAACAATGTGCTGCTGTACGGCGATGCCGGCACCGGCAAATCCAGCACGGTCAAGGCCGTTGCCAACGAGCTTGCGCCGGACGGCCTGCGGCTGATCGAGGTCAAGAAGAACCAGCTTTACCAGATCCCCGCCCTGATGGACGAGCTGGCGAACAATCCGCTGAAATTCATCCTCTTTATTGATGATCTGAGCTTCTCCGCCAACGATGATAACTTTGCGGCGCTGAAGGCGATCTTAGAGGGCGGTGTCGGCGGGCGCAGCCATAATGTGGCGGTCTATGCGACCAGCAACCGCCGCCATCTCGTCAAGGAGACGATGGCCGACCGCAGCGGGGATGACCTGCATGCGGCAGATACCCGGCAGGAGCTGATGAGTCTGGCAGCGCGGTTCGGCCTGACGGTGACCTTCCAGCAGCCTGACAAGGACCGCTATGAGCGCATCTTGCTTGAGCTGGCGAAGCAGTACGGCATCCAGATGCCCAGCGACCAGCTGTTCATCAAGGGCGCGGCGTTCGCCATCCGTGCCGGTGGGCGCAGCCCGCGCGTTGCCAAGCAGTTTGTCGAACTGCTGGCAGCGGGAGTCAAGGTATAAAATTTCTCCACTATGTAGGGGCGAACAATGCTCGCCCGTGCTCGTTCGCGGCGGCAGAAACATCCGCGGGCGGATATGGAATCCGCCCCTACGCGTAGGGGTCGGCGTCCTCGACGACCCGGGAAGTCAGCGCTGCCGCAAAGCTTCCGCGGGCGAACAATGTTCGCCCCTACATAGCATAAGAATCAGGCGCGCTCCGTCACTAGCTTAAACCCGGCTTCGGTCAGCTTCTGCTTGATCGTTTCGATCTGGGCGGCATCGCGGGTCTCAAGGCCCAGCTTCAGGAAGCAGCTTGTGATGGCCATGTTTGCATCGCTGCGGTCATGGTGGACGCTCACGACATTGGCCCCGCAGCCCGAGACGATGTCGCTGACCAGACTCAGCTGGCCGGGCTTGTCCTCCAGCGCAATCATCAGGTTTGTCTTGCGGCCGCTCATGACCAGACCGCGCGTGATGACACGGGAGAGGATGTTTACATCAATGTTGCCGCCCGAGATCAGGCAGACGGTCTTTTTGCCCGCCAGCGGCAGCTTGCCGAAAAGCGCGGCTGCCACCGGTGTGGCACCGGCCCCCTCGGCCACCAGCTTCTGGTTCTCCATCAGGGCCAGGATGGCGGCGGCGATCTCGTCCTCACTTACGGTGACGATGTCGTCCACATACTGGCTCACCATATCAAAGGTCGTTTCGCCGGGCGTCTTGACTGCAATGCCGTCCGCAAAGGTCACGGCGCTGTCCAGTGTCTCGTATTTGTGGTCGTGGAAGGCATGCTCCATGCTGGGGGCACCGGCAGCCTGCACGCCGTAGACTTTTACCTCGGGGCGCAGGCTCTTGATGGCAAACGCTACGCCGGAGATCAGGCCGCCGCCGCCGATAGGCACGATGACCGCGTCCACATCGGGCAGCTGGTCGAGGATCTCAAGACCGATGGTCCCCTGCCCTGCAATGACAAGCTCGTCATCGTAGGGGTGGATGAAAGTCATGCCGGTCTGCTCCTGCAGCTCCACAGCGCGGTCGTGGGCATCATCGTAGGTGCCCTTGACCAGCTCGACCTCCGCGCCGAGGCGCTTGGTGCTCTCTACCTTCATAATAGGGGCGCCGTCCGGCATGCAGACCACGCTTTTAATACCCATGCGGGTGGCGGCCAGCGCCACGCCCTGTGCGTGGTTGCCGGCCGAGCAGGCGATGACGCCCTTGGCACGCTCCTCCTCGCTGAGCTGGCTGATCTTGTAGTAAGCGCCGCGCACCTTGAAGCTGCCCGTGACCTGCAGGTTCTCGGTCTTTAAATAAAGGTCCGTGCCGGGGCACAGCCGGGGTGCTGCGATCAGATCGGTTTTGCGGGCGACCTGTTTTAAAATAAATTTTGCGTGGTAGATCTTATCCAATGTAAGCATGGGGCTGCTCCTTCGTTTTTGACAATAGATCGGCCCGACCCGTTGCTTCCGGGTCGGGCCGGGCCGCTTCTTCGCGGCCGTGACACTGACATGAGTATACTTGAAAGCTGCTAATTTGTAAAGTGAAAAATATTCATCAATAAATTGCACAAAAACAAAACACAATAATTGTGCAATACTGCCACTATGTTACCGGCGTTGAATGCTGTATAATAGGGGTAACAATAGCAAAATATGTTTGCTCACAAACACACACCTGTCAAGGAGGCAGCCGCTGTATGGATATTCGCTATTCCTGCAACCAGCGCGATTTCAAGCGCTACACGACGGAGGAGACCCGCAAGGAGATGCTGATCACCGGCCTGTACAAGGCCGATGAGGTCGTGGCCGTCTACAGCCATGTGGACCGTATGGTCACACTGGGCTGCATGCCGGTGCATGAGGAAGTGCCCATCGACAAAGGCATCGATGTCTGGGCCAATTTCGGCACCCATTATTTCCTCGAGCGCCGCGAGATCGGCATCTTCAACATCGGTGACGGTGCCGGTACGGTCACGGCTGACGGCAAAGCGTATCACCTGAACTACAAGGACTGCCTGTACATCACAAAGGGCAACGAGAAGGTCTCCTTCAAGAGTGACGACCCGGCGCATCCCGCTAAATTCTACATGGTATCGGCCCCGGCCCACTGCAGCTATGAGAACAAGCTCATCACCATCGAGCAGGCCGCCAAGCGCCCCCTTGGCTCTGTGGAGACCTGCAACAAGCGCACCATCAACCAGTTTATCCACCCCAGCGTCCTCAAGACCTGCCAGCTGTCGATGGGTATGACCGCTCTGGAGCCGGGCAGCAACTGGAACACCATGCCCAGCCACACCCATGAGCGCCGCATGGAGATCTACACCTACTTTGAGGTTCCCGAGGGGCAGGCGGTTTTCCACATGTGCGGTGAGCCTACGGAGACCCGCCACATTGTCATGCATAACTATGACGCTGTCATCAGCCCCTCCTGGAGCATCCACAGCGGCGTAGGTACATCGAATTACACCTTTATCTGGGCCATGGGCGGCGAGAACATGGAGTTCGATGATATGGATAATATCGCCACAACTGATTTACGCTGATCGCAAGAAACGCACATATTTTGCGCCGGCTTGCGCAAGATATGCGCAACCATTCACTTTGATTCTCGCGCCCCGGCAATGGGCGCTGGAATATATGACTGTTACAAACTTTAGGAGGTTTTGCATCATGTCTGTTTGCACCCCGAAATCCTTTGACCTGACCGGCAAGGTCGCCCTGATCACCGGCGCATCCTACGGCATCGGCTTTGCCATTGCCACCGCTATGGCCA
>ERZ838399.594-NODE-594-length-42072-cov-95.588785_pt1 | contig 42072 bp, 39 predicted proteins | sample MGYA00519683_ERZ838399 | MGnify/ENA primary metagenome ERZ838399 (study PRJEB31850, sample SAMEA3708833) | human gut metagenome | biome: human gut; feature: human-associated habitat; material: faeces | place: China | collected 2014 ...
CTTTTTTTAAAAAGTTTTTTGAAATCTCTTTCAAAACTTTTTAAAAGCTTTACTCTGTGCTCTCAAACTTTTCTGTTGTTTTTGTGCTTTCCTCAAGCGACGAGTGTTATTATATCACGCCTTTTTACAAATTGCAACCCCTTTTTTCAATTTTTTCAATTTTTTTTGAATTTTTTAAAAAAGTGGCTTATTCACTGCCTTTTTCGGCACAACTTTTTTTCAAAAAAGCCTTTATTGCATATAAATATACCCTATTATTCGTATTTTATACGCTTGATGCAAAAGATTTACTCTTTATTTTATTATAATAAGCATTCTGTTTTCATTTTAACTTATCTGCTCTTTAGGTTGCATATATGGCTTGCATTTTCTATTATATATGTTTAAACATCTCAGCCAAGCGTAGCTATACTATATATATTAGAAAAAATGCATATTATAAACGAAATAATCTTGACAAAAGTTTTTATTCTCTATATAATAGTATCAGCAAGTAAATCCCTCTAAAAACGATGACGGGAACAAGATATTTAGGTATATCTTCAGAGAGCAGCTGATTGGTGAAAAGCTGTGTTATCCTATATATGTATAGCTCATCCCCGAGTTTTCTGTGCGAGATTATGTAGTGCAGAACGCAAGACTGCGTTATCGGTCAGGACTTTGTTGGAAGTCTGTAAGGGGTGTGCAGTGATGTGCACCTGAAACCGGGTGGTACCACGGATATTATATTCGTCCCTTTTTAGGGGCGATTTTTTGTGCAATTAAATAGGAGGCACTTTATATGAAACCAGGATTTAAAAAGTATATCCCTTTCCAGCAGATCAAGCTGGAAAACAGGCAGTGGCCTAACAATGTAATTTCAAAAGCACCTATTTGGTGCAGTGTAGACTTGCGTGACGGCAATCAGGCGCTTGTTGACCCAATGAATATGGAGGAAAAGCTCGAATTTTTCCACACACTCGTAGATATGGGCTTTAAAGAAATTGAGATCGGCTTTCCGAGCGCATCTGAAACCGAGTATGAAATTTGCCGAGAATTGATTGAGGGCAACCATATTCCGGATGATGTAACTATTCAGGTACTTGTTCAGGCAAGAGAGCACCTTATTCGCAAAACCTTTGAGGCAGTTAAGGGCGCTAAAAATGTAATTATCCATTTCTATAACTCAACCTCTACATTACAGAGAAAAGTTGTATTTAAAACAGATATGGAAGGCGTTACAAAAATTGCTATTGAAGGCGCAAAACTTATTAAGCAGCTTACAGACGAATATACAGGCGATACAAACTTTAGATTTGAGTATTCTCCCGAAAGTTTCAGCGGTACAGAAGTTGAGAACGCTGTTTACATCTGCGATAAAGTTATGGAAGCTCTCGGTTCTACAAAAGAAAACCCTGTTATCCTCAATCTTCCTAACACTGTTGAAATGTGCACCCCAAACACATACGCAGATCAGGTTGAATATTTTATTAAACATATAAAGAACAGAGAGGCTTGCATAATCAGCTTGCATCCGCACAATGACAGAGGCACAGGCGTTGCGTCGGGCGAGCTTGCACTTCTTGCAGGTGCAGAGCGTGTAGAGGGCACACTCTTCGGCAACGGCGAGAGAACCGGTAACCTTGACATTGTTACAATGGGACTTAATATGTTTACACAGGGAGTTGACCCTAAACTCGACTTCTCTAATCTTCCAAAGCTCAGAGAGATTTACGAAAGATGCACAGATATGAAAATCAATCCTCGTCAGCCATACATTGGCGAGCTTGTATTTACTGCTTTTTCGGGTTCTCATCAGGATGCTATCAATAAAGGTATGCAGTATATGAAAGACAGCGGCACAGAATATTGGGAAATCCCATACCTCCCTATCGACCCTGCCGATGTCGGAAGAGAGTACGAACCTATTATCAGAATCAACTCTCAATCAGGTAAGGGCGGCGCCGCATTTGTAATGAGCCACAACTTTGGTTATGATCTTCCAAAGAAAATGCATCCTGAATTTTCTAAGCTGGTTCAGGCAAAATGCGAGGAACTCGGCAGAGAACTTATCCCTAAGGAACTTTTTGAAGTATTCAGCGAAAATTATCTTGAAACAAAGCAGAAATACGCTCTTACTAAGCGTAAAATTTATGAGGAGAGCGAAAACGGCAAGGATTATGTTCACTTCAAAGGCAAGATGACTATTGACGGCACTGATGAGGTTGTGCTCAGCGGCGTTGGCAACGGCCCTATTGACGCATTCTTTAACGCAATCAAGCAGGTTGGACTTGACAAGTACGAGTTTATCTCTTACAGCCAGCACGCTATTTCTCAAGGCTCAGACTCAAAGGCTGTATCTTACATTGAGCTTAAAAAGCCTGACGGAAAGAACATTTTTGGTATAGGCATTGATTCAAATGTCAATGTTGCATCTGTTCTCGGCGTTCTTAATGCAATTAACAGAGCTGAAATGTAAAAGCATTACAGTATAATATTATTTTATTAATTAATCCGCTCGATTTTATTATAAATTGAGCGGATTTTAGTTTGTTGGTTTAATGTAAAAATATGGTTCACCACCAAAAGTTTAGTTTTATAAATTCAAAATTTAGGTCAACCCTTTTTAAAGGGTTGCGGGTTTGGGCAGAGCCCATAAAACAATAAAAATGCACTGATTTTAAATATAAAATAATAAGCTGTAATTGCACAATATAATAACTAAACTTTAGATTATTAAAGATTTTAAGATAAAATAAAAGTTAAGACTAATGAGTGGCAGAAAGTAAGAAAGTAGCCTAAACCACAACTTTCGCAACTATTGCAATTAGTCTTTTAACATCTTTATTTATACAGTCACACTTTCTGTATTCTGCAATATTATGTAGTGTAAACAGAAAGGAGGCAAACGCTTATGTGTAACTTTTTCGGTAATGGCAATAACTGCTGCTCATGGGTTATTCTTCTTATAGTTATCCTTGCTTGCTGTGGCGGTAATGAGTCTTCTAACGGTTGTGGCTGCGGCTGCTAAAAATTAAGTATAAAAATAACCCCCTCAATTGCGAGGGGGTTAAATCCTGTTTGTCTATAAAACTATAAAGCGATTATGCACTGTATGCAGACCATGAACCGTTAGCATATACCTGTTGTGGTCAAGCTTTTTAAGAAGCCGTTTTCTTTTGGCGTTTGCAAGCTGTCTTTTCAGTTTAATTATTTGTTTGTTTCGTTGAACAAGTATTTACGGATTTATAAAAACATTAATTTTATTTTGTCAATATATATGTATTGAAATTTACCGGTTTTGTAGTAAAATATCTATTGATGAGCAAAACGCAGGGATTGAAAACGAAGTATATAGCATACGGGATAAAAAGCAAACACAAGGGCAAACAACCGGATGTTGAATTTCTGAAGGGACAACAATATTTTTGTCTGACTCTTCCTTCACTGCGACACTTTCCGTCCTTGTTCATAGCTAAAATCGGAATAGAATTTTGCTTTCGGGTGTGAAGTGAAAAGTGTAATATCCTGTAAAATTTCTTGGCGATAGATGACAGCCAACCCCTTTCGTTGTTTTGTTGCAATTTAATTATACGATATTTGGTTGGCTGTTTCTATATTTTAAAGTGATAAAATTAAAAAATGCCCTGCAAAAATCCAGTGTTTATCACACTTTTGGAGTTTTGCTCAGGGCTATAAAATATCTATATAGGAAGTGATAATATGAAAATCGGTCTTGTAGTTGAGGGTGGTGCGTCACGCACATTTTACTCCTGCGGCGTAATGGACGAAATGCTGAGAGAAAACATATATGCCGACTATGTAATCGGTACTTCGGCAGGCATTTCAAATGCCGTATCTTATGTTTCAAAGCAGATCGGCAGAAACTATATAATCGGCACAAAGTACTTAAACGACAAAAGATATATGGGCACTAAATATTTGCTAAACCCTAAAAAGCGCTGTTACTTTAACCTTGATTTTATAATGGACGAAATTCCAAACAAGCTCGTGCCGTTTGATTACGATACATTTGCAAGTTTTAAGGGAGATGTAATCGCAACGCTTACAAATATAAATACAGGCAGAACCGAATATGTGCCTGTATCACGCTATGACAGAAGATTTGAAATTTTGAGAGCAACCTGCGCCCTGCCTCTCCTTTTTCAGCCGATTATCATTAACGGCAACGAATATCTTGACGGCGGAATTACCGACAGTATTCCGTTTCAGCACGCCTTTGATGACGGATGCGACAAGTGTATTGTAATTCTCACGCAAGCGAGAGATTACCGCAAGCAGGCAGACAAAACCCTTGAAATTTCCGCAAAGCGTTACAGAAAAAAGCCTGAATTTGCAAAAGCATTGCTAAACAGACCGCAAATGTATAACGCTCAGCTTGACAGAATAAAAAGCCTTGAGGAGCAGGGACTTGTGTATGTAATTGCGCCAAAGCAAAGCCTTGGAATAAGCCGTACCGAGAGCAATCCCGAAATTATCGAAAAAATTTATAAGCAGGGTGAGTCAGATCTGCGCATACACCTTGACAAGCTGAAAGATTTTATTGCAAATAAATCTTAACATAAGTTCAAATTGCTTGACTTTTTGATTTATATCTGATAAAATAAAGTATATGTTGCAACGGGATGTAGCGCAGCTTGGTAGCGCACACGTCTGGGGGGCGTGGTGTCGCAAGTTCAAATCTTGTCATCCCGACCACTACACGCTAATCTAAACGGTTAGCGTGTTTTTCTTATAATTTATTCCTTACAATGAGGTGGCATATATGCAAATTTCAAGCCGATTTACACTTGCCGTTCATATTCTTACCTGTATTAAAACCTTTGGCGAAAGCACTAAGGTTACAAGTGATTTTTTGGCGTCAAGCACAAATGTAAACCCTGTTATTGTACGCAAAATTCTTGGTCAGCTTAAAAAGGCAAATATTGTTGATGTGGCAAGAGGCTCGGGCGGTGCTGTGCTTGCAAAACCCGAAGGCGAAATTACTTTTCTTGATATTTACAAGGCTGTGGACTGTGTAGGCAACGGCGAGCTTTTCCATTTTCACGAAAATCCTAACCCGCTCTGCCCTGTCGGCAGAAATATTCACACTGTGCTTGACAACAGGCTTTTAAAGGTTCAGCAAGCTATGGAAAACGAACTTTCCGCCATTACTTTAAAAGATGTTTTAACCGACACCAAAAACCTGATTGAAATTCAAAAATAACCGGATTAAAGATTTTGAGGAAATTTCTTCAAAATCTTTTTTTAAAAAATCTGTTGTAACTATTGACATTACAACAAGTTCGTGATAATATATCGTTGTAATCATTGATGTTACAACAAATTTAACACATAAACATTTTTACGGAGGTTTTATTATGAAAAAGACAGATTACAAAGAAATCAAATTAGAAAAAGGCACTATCTTTGAATATTCATTCGGTGAAGTAAAGTTATTGGTTTACCGTACAAATGACTTTATTGACGATGAAGCAATTATGCTTGTAAAAAACAACAAAATGGTTGTTATTGAGTCGCCTTGCTTTAACGACAACATTGCAGAGCTTGAGCAGTTTATTAAAGATACAGGTACTCAAGTTGAGGGTGTTGTACTCGCTTATCATATGGGCGGCGGCACATTTTTACCCGATGTTAAAAAATACGCTACCAAAAAGGCAAATACTTACGGCACTGTCGGTGGCGGTAAAGCTTTAGTAGAAAACTTTAACAAGGCTTTCGGAAATATTTTTGATTCGTCAATCCACAAGGTAACTAACCTTATTGCAGGCGACACATTAAAAATCGCAGATACCGAACTTAGCATTGTAGAAACTGCTGATGCTTTTGATATTGTTTTCCCTGAAATCAATGTTATTTACACACATATGCTCGGTCACGACTGCCACTCAATCATTGGCGGCAACGCTCACGCAGATGCAATGATTGCCGACCTTGAAAGCTACATAAACAAGAATTACAGCCTTATCCTCACATCGCACTATGACCCTGAGGATACAGACGATGTAAGAACAAAGCTTGCTTATGTTAAGAACATCAAGACTATTGCGGCAAATTCTGCCGATGCCGAGGACTTTAAAAACAAGGTAAAGGCTGAATATCCAAACTATTCGGGTCTTAATTACCTCGACATAACAGCCGGTGCATTTTTCCCCGCATAAGCCACCGCTTTTACAGTAAAACAAATTATAATCCACGAAAAAGGGCAGTCCGTTTTTGGACTGTCCTTTTTTTTAGAGGTAATGTGGTATTAAATCTTGTAAATCGTTATGCTTTTCCCTTCATATTTCAAGGCATTGCAATCCTGCAAATTTTTCAGCTCTCGCATAAGTGTGCTTATATCCATTTGTAAATGGTCTGCGAGTTCCTGTCTTGTAAAAGGAATTTGTAATTTGTCACTTTTTTGCTCGCTTTTTAATTGTCGCAAATACTTAATAATTTTATTTTTCGAAAGAGATTCCGCATTAGCAATTGTGCGCTGCATAACATTTTCTGTCATTCTGTAAAAAATACTGATAATGTTTTGCTGAACTCTGTTTTGTAAAAAAATAATTGACGGATCGGTTATTAAAAATGAATTTGTTTCAAGTAACAAAACAACCGATTTTTTCCTTGCCTCTACCGATACCGTCGGATACGGAGTATCCAGGCTTATAGCTACCAATCCGTTTCCGTCGGGTTCAAAATAATTTATAAATGTTTTCACACCGTCTATATTAGTTTCATAAGAAGCTATTGAACCATATAAAACAAAAATTGATTTATCAAGTTCAACATTAAGTATTGCGCCACGATTAAGTTCAATAATTTTAAATTTAGTATTATATAGAAATTTCTCAATTTCATCATCGGTAAATCCACGAAAAAGTTGAGAATTTCTTAAATGCTCGATATTTTTTTCGATTTGATTCTCCATAAATATAAATAATACTCCTGATTACAAAATATATACTACAATTAAGCTGTCAGATTGATAAAACCTGACAGCTTTATTGTATCACTCTTATTTTTTATTTCAACGCAATTTTTAAAATTATCAGTTTTTAACGGTATATTTTCCGTTTGAACTGCCCGAAATATAAAACTCGGCACTGCCTGTAACAGGAATATCAACAGTCTGACTGCTGCCATTGTTGAATATTACATATGTAGCGTCGCTTGGAATATCAATGGTATAGACACTCTGACCTAATTCATTTGTTGTTGACTTTGTCATTGATTTTCCGGGCCATGATATCATTTTTGTATTGCTGTCAGACCAATAGTAGCAATTTACTTTACCCCAGTTGTAGTTATCTGTAAATGTCATAGTATATTTGTCAGATACAGATGAAGTTGTAGGTTGGGTTGTCGGTGTCGGCGCTGTAGTAGGCTGTGTTGTCGGTTTAACCGTTGTCGGCTGTGTCGGAGTGATTCCTCCTGTGTATTGACCTACCTTAGCCTCACTGCTTGGCTGATTTGTAATGTACATCATAATGTATGTAGCATCTCTGATATCAACAGAACCGTCTTCGTCAACATCGGCAGCAATCTTTTGTTTCTGATTAAATGTAATCATTTCATTGATGTAAAGCTGAATTCCGGTTACATCGTTGATTGTAATTTTACCGTCCTGATTTGTATCACCGATAAGTACTCTTTCAGCAGGAGGTGTAGTTGGCTGTGCTGTTGTAGGCTTTGCCGTAGTAGGTTGTGCTGTTGTACTCTGGGTCGGTACAGGCGGATAATAATCTTCAAAAGTGTGATTTGCTTTGAATATCTTTGTAGTGCCGTTGAGATTTAATCCCGGCTTTGAATCTGCAGGATAACGCTTGCTTGCAGAGTTTGTGCCGTCACTGAAAATAACCGCACCGTTTGCAAGTGAATCTGAAACTTCAATTACATAATAACCTGTAGAAGAATCCAAAGTCATTTTTTCGCCAGGCCATTTTGCATTAGAAACTGCATCTGAATAAATATAAGCATATATATTTGACCAGTTATAAGATGAATTGTCAAAGTAAATTTTTTGCGTTAATGTCGGGTCAACCTTTGTGTAAATGTAGGTTTTATCGGCTGAACCGTTGGCGTTGCTTGCCTTTACATTGATTGTTGTCTTTGTACCGTACGCAAGACCTGCGCCGATTGTAATTTTCGTACCGTCAGTGAATGACTGATATTTACCGCCGTCAACGGAATACTGCGAGCTTTCAGCGTTCTTGGTATTTAATGTAAGTGTGTAAGTTTCCGTTTCGTATGTAGAAGAACCCGGAGTTACACTTACCTTTGGCTTAGGATTTTCTTCTTCATAAATAACGGCAATACCGCTTGAGCCGACCTTACCGCTGATTGACGATGAAGTAACCGTAAATGTGTTGCCGGAAATTTTGTCAACATATGTACCCGGTTTTGCATAGCCTCCGCCGTTTTCAACAGAAACATTACCGCTGCCGCTGCCTTTTACAATAACAGCACCGCCGTCTTTACGGGTAATTACGCTGCAGTCATTTGATTTTTTATAACAATCGGCTTTTCCGTTCATGGCATTGTGGAATTTATTAACTTCCGCAACCTCACTGCTTGTAAAGTGAGTGCTGCCTTTTTCACCGATTTTTATATTATCTTTAATTTTTGATGACGGACGAGAAAAATAAAGAGCCGTTACTTCATTTTGGCTTGCCGCAACAGCATATGCACGGTCAATAACATTTTGGCTCATATCATTTGAATAGCCCCAATCTTTGTTATTTGACCATGTGTCATGGCTTTCGGCCCAATAAATGAGTTTATCGCAGGAAATACCACGATCACACCAGTTTCCAGACGAATCAGGTGCATCACCGGAATTAAATGAATCACGCAGAGTTTTACCGTAATTGCTGTCGGTTACTGTAATATAGTCTGTATATTCTTTCATTATATCTTCATTTCCGGTTTCTCTGTCATCAGGACCGGTAAGAATTTCGCCATAGTTATACAAACCATACTTTGTTACCGAACTCCAGAAATTATCGCCCTCGCTCGGAACGCCAATATGTTTTGCTGCGTCCCAGCGAATACCGTCAACACCGACTGACTTTAATTCCTGCATATATTTTCCTACTTTTTGCTGAACATATGAATTTTCAGTTGCGATATCAGGCATACCGATTTCTCCGTGCGTTACCTGCCATCTGTTTTTCCAGTTAATACCACCACCAAAAGTATGCCAATACTTTGATGGCTTTAAATCATCTTCTATTCTTGAATGGTCGCCTGCAAGATGATTTGCTACAACATCAACTATTACCTTGATACCATAATTTTCGGCTTCTTTACATAGTGATTCCAACTCTGCCTTTGTACCGAGTTCGCTAGTACCTATATAAAATCCCAACGGCTGATACAACCACCACCATGTACCGGTTCCGCTGCCGGGCTGTGCAGGTGAAGTTTGAATTGTTGTAAAACCTGCCTCGGCAATATTATTTAATTCTGCCTTAATATCATTGTACTTCCAGTTAAAACAGTGCAAAATTACACCGTCCTGAATGTTGTCCATTAAATCGTAATCGCCGGCAGAAACCGAATTTTCATCTGATACAACTACCGCATTTGCCGACACCGCAGCTGTTGCAAAACAAGGCAACAACATACTTGCCGCAAGAGCCGCACTGATTATTCTTTTATTCTTTTTCACGCTTTTTCCTCCCGTAAAATGTTAATTTCAAAACCTAAAAACCATAAAATCACAAAAAGTTTCTAAATAATTGCCTGCTAAGCAATATTCACCCCCAAAAACACAGCAAACAACAACACTTATAAACTATTATAATAAATAATCACATCAAAAAATAGTGGTATATACGAATTTTTACATTGGATATTATAAAAATTAACATAAATTTTTTGTATATTTTTACAAAAGCACCAATAATTTATGAATTTTTCAACGCAAAACAAACACCTCTAATTAACTGCAACAAGCATCATAGAGGATAGCTTTTATATTATTTCCAAAAAGATTTCTCAAAACTATTGACAAATAAAATGTGTGGTGTTACAATAAACCTACTTTATCGGTAGGAATACTAAGTTTTAGGAAAATTCCCGCTTTTTAAAGTAATATTATTATATATCCGCACACAATGCGGAAATTTAAAATCAGAAGGGTGATAATATGAGCGAAAAGAATGTAAAAGATTTAGGCTTTCAAACAAGAGCCGTACATACAGGCAACGGTGTGGACGGCGAAACAGGAGCAATTAAGAGGCCTATAACTATGGCAAACAGCTATGAATTGCCCTATGACCCAAGCGACCTGAATTGGAGCAGTGCAGGCAAAAACCTTTATACAAGAAACGGCGGCTCTAATCAGCAGTATCTGCAGGAAAAGGTTGCATCCCTTGAGGGCGGCGAGGATTGCGTAGTTCTTGCAAGCGGTGTTGCCGCTTTATCGGGACTTTTCTTTGCCTTACTCAAAAGCGGTGACCATGTTATTTTTTCAAGCGTAACATACATTGCGGTTTACAGACTTTTAAACGAGCTTTTAAACAATAAATTCGGTGTGGAAACAACAATTGTTGATACCTCCGACCCCGAAAATTTAAGAAAGGCAATCCGCCCGAACACAAAACTTATTCATATAGAAACTCCGGGCAACCCCACACTTACAATTTCGGACATCAAGGCGATTGCAGACATTGCGCACGAAAACAATGCGCTGTTATCTGTTGACAATACATTTGCTTCTCCGTACAACCAAAGACCCGTTGAGCTTGGTGCAGACTTTTCGATTGAAAGCCTTACGAAATATATCAACGGTCACGGCGACGCAATGGGCGGTGCTATTATCGGTAAAAAAGAATACCTCGACATCATCAGAGCACAGTCGCAGATTAACCTCGGCGCAACAATCAGTCCGTTTAACGCTTGGCTCATTATGCGTGGTGCGGTTACCTTGCCGCTCAGAATGAAACAGCACAACGAAAATGCACTTAAGGTTGCAAAGTATCTTAAAACAGTAAAGGGAGTTAGCTTTGTAGCATATCCGGGACTTGAAGATCACCCAAACCACGAAATTGCCAAAAAGCAGATGACAAACGGCTTTGGCGGTGTACTTTCATTCGGACTAAAGGCTGACCACGATACATACAACAGATTTGTAAGTCACTTAAATGTTATTACATCTGCCGTTTCTCTCGGTCACGATGAAAGCCTTATCGTTTTCCTCGGAGAAAACGACGAAAGACAGTACCTGTATCCCGAAGAATTCCACAACGGCTTTTTCAGATTCAGCGTCGGCATTGAAGATGCAGAAGATATTATTGCCGACCTTGAACAGGCATTTAAGAAGGAAAATTTATTATGATACGAAAAGCCGCCGAACACGATTTGTCGGCTATAAAAGATATTTACAATTACGCAGTGCTAAACACTACGGCTACCTATGATATAAATCCAAGAGATGACAAATACTTTGCCGATATGCTTAGCGAGCATACAGGCAAGTATTTGCTTGCGGTATATGAGGATAACGGCGATATAATAGGTTATGTTGCCCTCTCCCAATTCAGCCGGCGAGATGCATATGACATCACCGCAGAACTTTCGGTATATGTAAAAGCAGATTGCCAAAACAAGCACATCGGCACTCAGCTTATGGAGTACGCACTGAGCTATGCGCAAACCGAAAATAGATTTTTAACCATTGTTTCACTGATTACAAGCGATAACGAACATAGCATTTATCTGCACAAAAAATTCGGTTTTGAATTTGGTGGAAGAATTAAAAACGCAGGATTCAAATTTGACAGGCTCTTGGGCGTAGATATTTATTACAAGAATTTGTGAAAATTTTAACGGATTAGCGCATTTATATTGACTTTTTCCCATTAATATGGTATTATCAGAACATATAAAACCTATTAGGTTTATAGGACTTTTTGAGAGGAGAACAACAATTATGACAAAGCCTTTTTCATATGTAAAAAGCTCCATGTGTTGTTGTTGCATGTGCACAGTGTGTATGTGTTTATTTCCCATGCTCTCCGAAAAAAAGTTTTAAGCCAGATAAAGAATTGCTGACCGGAGTGCATATGTTCTTCGGTCTTTTTTAATGCTTTTTATTATTCTGTGCATAAAATGTTAAGAGATTAGGAAAAAGGTGAAAAAATGAATTGGGAATTTATTTTCAACTATCTTCCTTTGTACCAAGAGGCTGCTTTGCTCACTCTCAGAATCGGACTTATAGGAATTGCCGTTTCCATTGTTATCGGTCTTTTTTGTTCACTGGTTCAGTATTACAAAGTGCCTGTACTAAGGCAGATTGCAACGGTGTATATTGAAATATCCCGTAACACTCCGCTGCTTATTCAGCTGTTTTTTATTTACTATGCACTGCCAAAGGTAGGCGTACCGATAAGCTCGGAAATGGCAGGATATGTCGGTTTGGCTTTTCAGGGCGGCAGCTATATGGCAGAGGCTTTCAGGAGCGGTCTTGAGTCGGTAGATAAAATTCAGACAGAAAGCGCACTCAGCCTTGGTATGAAACATCCGCAGATTATGAGATATATAATACTGCCGCAGGCATTTTCTACAAGCGTGCCGCCATTTGTGGCAAATGTAATATTTTTGCTTAAAGAAACAAGTGTTTTCAGCGCAGTAAGCCTTATGGACCTTATGTTTGTTGCAAAGGACTTAATCGGTCTTTACTACAAAACAACAGAATGTCTGTTTATGCTTGTTGTGTTCTATCTTATTATATTATTGCCTGTTTCTATACTTGGAAGTGTGCTGGAAAGGAAACTGAGATATGCCGGATTTGGGGATTGATGTTCTGTTTAAAGGAACAAACTTTATACGCCTTTTGGGCGGCTTGTGGACTGCACTTGAAATCAGCCTTATTTCAGTCGGTCTTAGCATTCCGCTTGGTATTTTGCTCGGCATTGTAATGACAATACCAAACAAGGCGATAAAAATTATAACAAAAATTTATCTTGAAATTATAAGAATAATGCCGCAGCTTGTGTTGCTTTTCATTGTGTTCTTTGGTGCAACAAGAACCATGGGAATTAACCTTTCGGGCGAGGTTGCCTCGGTAATAGTATTTACACTTTGGGGCACTGCAGAAATGGGCGACCTTGTGCGTGGCTCAATTATAAGTATTCCAAAACATCAGTCTGAAAGCAGCCTTGCACTCGGACTGAGCAAATCGCAAACCTATTTATATGTAATTATTCCGCAGACAGTGCGCAGACTTTTGCCACTCTCAATTAACCTTGTTACAAGAATGATAAAGACTACAAGCCTTATTCTTATGATTGGCGTTGTAGAGGTTATAAAGGTTGCACAACAGATTATTGAGGCAAACCGAGCTACAAGTCCAAACGCAGCTTTTGGCGTGTACCTTGTGGTATTTATAATGTACTTTATAGTATGTTTCTCAATAAGTATGGTTGCAAAACATCTTGAAAAGAAATGGAGCTGAGGAAATGTCGCAGGAACTGTTAAAAATAGAAAATCTTACAAAGCGCTACGATGACAACACCGTACTCGACGGCATTAATTTGACAGTCAATCAAGGCGAGGTTGTTGTAATTATCGGCCCGAGCGGCTGTGGCAAAAGTACCTTTTTGCGATGTATAAACGGTCTTGAGCCTATACAGGAGGGTACAATTTCTTTTGAGGGCGAGTTAATCGACCGCAAGAGTAAAAATATAGCGGAAATTCGTCAAAAAATCGGTATGGTGTTCCAAAATTACGAGCTTTTCCCCCACCTTACCGTTATGGATAATATTTTGCTTGCACCTACAAAAGTGCAGAAAAGAAGTAAAGAAGAAGTTAAAAAAGAGGCTGAGGAGCTGCTTGAAAAGGTAGGACTCAGTGAAAAAAGCAAAAGCTACCCCCGACAGCTTTCGGGCGGTCAAAAACAGCGTGTTGCAATAGTAAGAGCCCTGTGTATGCACCCCGACATTTTGCTTTTTGACGAGGTTACAGCCGCACTTGACCCCGAAATGGTAAGAGAAGTGCTCGATGTAATGCTCGGTATTGCAAAGCAGGGACGAACAATGCTTATTGTTACCCACGAAATGCAGTTTGCTCGTGCGGTTGCCGACAGAATAGTATTTTTTGACGGCGGTCACATTGTAGAGGAGGGCAAACCCGAAGATTTCTTTACAAACCCGAAAACCGAGAGAGCTAAGAAATTCCTTGATATTTTTGAGTTTGACTCAATTAAATAAATTTTCATTAAGAAAGAAGAGAGATTAATTATGAAAAGAATTACAAAAATCATTTCTGCAATCCTTGCAGTGTTAGTTGTCACAGCGGTATTTGCAGGCTGCTCAAGTTCAAACGACAATTCAACCGCTAACGGCTTTAGAACACTTGATGAAATCAAATCATCGGGTACAATCAATATCGGCGTATTTTCTGACAAAAACCCATTCGGTTATGTTGACGAAAATGGCGAATATCAGGGTTACGATGTATATTTTGCAAACCGTCTTGGTGAAGACCTCGGAGTAAAGGTAAACTTTGTTTCAACTGAGGCTGCAAACAGAATCGAATACCTCCAGACAGGTAAGGTAGACCTCATTCTTGCAAACTTTACAGTTACAGACGAGAGAAAAGAAGAGGTTGACTTTGCACTTCCTTATATGAGCGTTTCACTCGGTGTTGTATCACCAAAGAGCAAGACAGTAACAAGCCTTGATAATTGGAACGAAAATGACAATATGATTGTTATTTCAGGTACAACAGCTGAAACCTACCTCACAAAGAACTATCCTAACATTAAACTTCAGAAATATGACGCATATGCACAGGCAAAGACTGCTCTTGAAAACGGCAGTGGTGTAGCTTGGGCAAACGATAACACAGAGGTTATCGCATATGCAAATCAGAACAGCGACTTCGTTGTAGGTATTCCTGAGCTCGGTTCAGCAGACACAATCGCACCTGCTGTAACAAAGGGCAACGATACACTCCTTAACTGGATCAACGATGAAATCAAGGCACTCGGCAAAGAGAACTTCTTCCACAAGGACTACGAGGCAACACTCCTCGAAACCTATGGTAAGGATTACGAAGATCAGCTTGTAATCGAGGGTGGCGAGCTTGCATCATCAACAAATGATACAGCTAAATAATTTGGAACTTTATAATTTTTAAAGCATAACGGCAGTCGGATTAATTTCCGACTGCCGTTGTTTTTTTGCCAATAGTCAGGGCAAATTATGGTTTAGCACATAAAGTTTAGTTTAATAAATTCAAAATTCAGGTCAACCCTTTTTAAAGGGTTGCGGGTTTGGGCAGAGCCCATAAAATGATAAAATAGCACTGATTTTAAATGAAAACAAATAGTTGTAATTATATTATAGAATAACGGTTCTTTGTCAATAGTTGGGGTTAAGAACAGAGTTATCAAGGCTTCCCCTTGAGGTATTCCCTTGTAAAGGGAAATGTCGCATAGCGACAAAGGGTTAGCCGTTTTCGCAGAAAGAAAAAATAAGAGTTCTCATATATAAAGGCTTAGATTAAGAAAAGCGCCGTAAACGGCGACACCTCATCCGTCATTTTCCCCATAAAAATATGCACCTCCAAAAGTGTCTAACTTTTGGAGGTGCATATCACAAAGTGGAAGGCTTTTTAGCTTGATAAAATTTTTAAGATAGGATTATTACACCAACATTTATCATAGAACCTTTTTTATTTGGACAACAAAAAAACGGCAAGGATAAATCCTCGCCGTTTTCATTTGTTTAAGTATTTAACTTATGCCTGAGCCGGTGCTCCTACCGGGCAAGTTGCCTCACAAGAACCACACTCTACACAAGCATCAGCGTCAATAACATACTTGTCATCGCCCTCAGAAATTGCGCCAACAGGACACTCCTCAGCACAAGCTCCGCACTTGATGCACTCATCACTAATCTGGTATGCCATTCAAAAACACCTCCTGTGAAATATTACACCTATATTGTAACATAAATTTTTAAAATTGCAATATTTTTAGAAGATTTTTCAAAAATAATTATTTCCAAAGAAAATTTTTAGTTAGTTTATTCTAACCCCTTTAATTTTTCCATTTCTTCCTTATCTACCTTAATGTAGCCGTCCTTAACAATTTTGCACTGCTTTACATTAAAGGTTTTTGCCGGAGCTTCGGGCGGGGTGTTGTTGAGCTTAACCTTGAGCGTACGGGCAATGAGGTTATTTTCAACCACAAGACCCTTGCCTTCAGGTGTATTTACTATTGCGCCCACCTTAGGGGTTTTCTTGAGCAAGTCAGTGTATGCCTCCTGCTCGTATTTCAAACAGCACATAAGTCTGCCGCAAGTGCCTGAAATTTTAACAGGCGAAAGCGAAAGTCCCTGTTCCTTTGCCATTTTAATTGATACAGGCTGAAATTCGCCCATAAAACTTGCGCAACAAAACGGCTTTCCGCACACGCCAAGTCCGCCAAGCATTTTTGCTTCGTCACGCACGCCAATCTGTCGTAACTCAATTCTTGTTCTGAATACAGACGCAAGGTCTTTTACAAGCGCTCTGAAATCCACTCTGCCGTCTGCGGTAAAGTAAAACAAAATTTTGCTGTTGTCAAAAGTACATTCAACGCTGACAAGTTTCATTTCAAGCTTATGATTTGCTATTTTCTGCTCGCAAATCTTGTAAGCCTCCTTCTCCCTGAGCTTGTTCTCCTCAAGGTGACGAAGGTCGTTTTCGGTTGCTATTCTGATAAGCGGCTTTAGCGGATACGCAAGCTCCTCATCAGATACGGTTTTGTTTGGTGTGGCAACCTTACCGCACTCAAGACCTCTTGCGGTTTCTACAATTACCATATCGCCGGCATTCAGCTTATTGTCAAGCGGGTCAAAGTAATACACTTTCCCCACTTCTTTAAATCTGACTCCGATTACCTCTGCCATATTATCCTCCTGTACTCTCCGCACAAAAATGCGGAAAGTAATTCCATATTTACATTTTGCGGTATTTTTCGCCTTGCAAGCTCGGTTACTTCCACAAGCTGCAAAGCCATACCCGTTGTTATTCTTTTGCTCAGCTTTTCTGCAAGCTGCTTATTCATTATCGTATCTATTCCATTTACAACCGCTATACAATCTCTGAAAATCTCGGTAAGAATCGCAAGTGTTTCGTCCGCCTTTTTCCTGTCGGAAAATTGTGACAGCGCTGCAAGCAGCTGCCATTCGCTCGGCGCTATTGTTCCCTCTGCCACCTCTACCGCAAGGTCAAGCGAGTCCTCATAAAAATTCGGCTCGCCCTTTATCTTTATAACGGTGCATCGTGACAAAACAGTGTTGAGCAATCCTCTTGAATTTTGACAAAGCAACAAGAACAGGCAATTCTGCGGCGGTTCTTCAAGCAATTTCAAAAATGAGTTTTGCACAACAGGTGTCAATCTTTTTTCTGCACTGCGAAACACAAATATCTTAACATCGGCCTCATTGGGTCGGATACTTGCATTTTCAATAATACTTCGCATTTGCTCAATAGAATAAATCTGCGATTTTTTCTCAGGCTGAGCATAGTAAATATCAGGGTGCGCCTGCTCCCTCGCCTTAATGCACTGCTCGCACTTTCCGCATGGCTTGTTTTCGGCACGACACACTGCCCTCATCGTGAGGAAAGTGGCAAGTTTCTCGCACCTTTGCTCAACTGCGCCCTCAATCACTATGGCGTGAGGTTGTCTGTTTTGCGAATAAAGGCTTTCTATCCTTTGCTTTAGATTTTCATCATTTTCAAAAAAATCAAATCCTTCAAAATTCAACCTATCGCCTCCCAACCTCTTATAGTATAACACAAAATATCTTATAATGCTACAAAAATCATTTTACAGCTACCGTATTGGTAACAATTTCACCGTTGTCGGTAATATCAATTATACCATAGCTTGCCATATATCCGCCGCAGCTGCCGGGGTTGAGTACATAAAGTCCGTCCTCATACATAGAAAGTGCAGAATGTGTGTGACCAAAGCAAAGAATATCTGCCTTTGCCTCTCTTGCGGCGCACATAATAGTGTAAAGTCCCGTCTTTGCATTATACAAATGTCCATGGGTGATAAAAATTGTTTTTCCGTTTATTCTCAAGGTTTCGGTTGCAGGCAGCATACTGCCCCAATCGCAGTTGCCACGAACTCCTACAATCATTTTATCCTTTATAGTCTGCTTTAAATAGTTTACCTGTTCCTCGCCGTCACCGCAGTGAATAATCACCTCGGCAGTCGGCTGCTCTGTAACAGCTTTCATCATTCTGTTAAAATCGCCATGAGTGTCTGATAAAACCAATATTCTCATACTTACCTCCGTAAATTAAAGCTAAGTGTTATAAAAAAATGTGATTACGCATACTATTATCTGAGGTGTTTATATGGATGATAATAAAAATATGCAGAATATACTTAAACAGATGTCGCAGCAGCTCAACCTGTCTGAAAACGAGCTGAAATCCGCCGCACAAAAGGGCAATGCAAACAGAATTCTTAAAAATGCCGACAGCAAAACCCAAAAAATGGCTAATGAAATTTTGAGCGACCCACAAAAGACAAAGGAGTTTTTGGAAAGTCCGCAGGCAAAAGCAATCATAGAAATGCTGAGAAAGGGGAAATAAAACCCACCATGGCAGATATTCAGGATAAAATAAATGAAATACTCAGCAATCCCGAGGCTTTGCGACAGGTGCAAAGCCTTGGCGAGCAGCTTGGTCTTGCAGGAAACACTCCCGAAAAGCCAAAGCCGACTGAAAATAAAAAAGAGCTTTCATTGCCTAACGAGCTTTTAAATGATGACATAACCAAAAGTCTTTTTAAAATTCTTCCGACCATTAAATCAATCGGATCAGAAGATAACACCACAAGGCTTTTAAACGCTCTGCGACCGTTTTTGTCTTGTGAACGGCAGGAAAAGCTCGACAAAGCCGAAAAAATGCTGAAATTATTTAAAATATTACCACTGCTAAAAGATGTAAACTTTCTTTAATACAGCTAATCGCAAATGCTAAAATTATAGCTTTTGCAAAACAAACAACAGCTTGAACGAAAAGGCTTTATTTGCAAACTGCCACCCATGGAGGTGATGATTATATGGCGTCTTTTGAAGAAGAGGCTTTGCGCCGAGCAAAGCAAATGCGCACACGCTCCGAGCCATATGAGCGAGAAAAAAAGCCTAAACCGCCTGAGCAAAAATCCGATAACATTCCTCCAAAGACCGAGCCAAAAGGAGAAATTAAACCGCAGGGTACGCAAAAAAGCCTTGTAGATTTTCTGCTCGCCGACAAGGAGCAAAGTTTAATACTCCTGTTGTTGCTGCTGCTTTCAGGCGAAAAAGCCGACCCGTCGCTTTTGCTTGCATTGATGTATTTGCTTATGTAATTATCTGATCTGACCGTTGCCTCTTATAATAAATTTACAGCTTGTCAGCTCATTAAGGCCCATAGGACCTCTTGCGTGGAGTTTCTGTGTGGAAATTCCGATTTCCGCACCCAAGCCGAACTCTCCGCCGTCTGTAAAACGGGTTGACGCATTTACATACACTGCTGCCGAGTCAACGCAGGCGGTAAATTTATTTGCATTGTTGTAGTCATTTGTAATTATGCTTTCGCTGTGACCTGTGCTGTATTTTGCAATGTGATTTATAGCATCATCAATGCTGTCTACAACCTTAACCGCAAGAATATAGTCTAAAAATTCCTTTGCATAGTCCTCCTCGGTGGCAGGTATAACGCTGTTGCCGAGGATTTTTCTTGTGGTTTCACAGCCTCTAAGCTCTACATTCTTTGTGTCGAGTAATTTTTTAATTTCAGGCAAAGCCTTTTCGGCAATGTTCTTGTGAACAAGTATAGTTTCTATCGCATTGCATACAGACGGACGAGAGGTTTTGGCATTAAAAATAATGCTTGCCGCCATATCAACATCTGCACTTTCGTCAACAAAAATGTGGCAGTTGCCCACACCTGTTTCGATTACAGGCACTTTCGCATTTTCAACAACGGAGCGAATAAGACCTGCGCCGCCACGAGGAATAAGCACATCGAGGTAATCCGAAAGCTGCATAAGCTCGGTTGCGCTCTGTCTTGAAGTGTCCTTAACAAGTGCGATGCAATCCTTTGGAAAGCCAACGCTTTCAATGGCATTTCTCATAATCTCTGAAATTGCAAGGTTTGAATTTATAGCCTCTTTACCGCCACGCAGAATTACCGCACTGCCAGCCTTTAGGCAAAGCGCCGCAGCGTCTGAGGTAACATTAGGACGAGCCTCAAATATAATGCCGATAACGCCCATCGGTACTCTTACCTTTTCAATAGCAAGTCCGTTCTTTAAGGTTCTGCCCTCAAGCACATTTCCGATAGGGTCGGCAAGTGCGGCTACCTGCTCCACTCCCTCTGCCATACCGTTAATACGCTCAGAAGTAAGCCTTAATCTGTCAAGGAGCGAATCGGTAAGACCTGCGTTTTTGCCGTTTTCAAGGTCAATTTGATTTGCCTTTATAATTTCATCTGCGTTATCTCTCAGTGCCTTTGCAATGGCTAAAAGCGCATTGTCCTTTTTACTGCCTGCCGTACGCAAAAATGTTGATGCGGCTTTTGCATTTGCACCCATAATTTCAAGCTGTGTCATATCAGTTTTCCTTTCTTGCAAGGAACTTTGTTCCCACATTCATTCCGTCAAATACATAGTAAAGTACATTCGGATTTGCACCGTTTACAATGTGGCACTCTACCCCACGCTTAGTTGCATAATCCGCTGCGTGCAGTTTTGTAATCATTCCGCCCGTACCTCTGTTTGAGCCTGTGCCTGCCGCCATTTCAAAAATTTCGGGAGAAATTCTGCCCACAACATCAAGTTTGTTAGCGCTTGGATTGGTGCGTGGATTATCGTCGTACAGACCGTCTATGTCTGTAAGAATAACAAGTTTATCCGCACCGACAAGACCCGCAACAATGGCGGAAAGCATATCGTTATCGCCGAAGTTGTTGCCCTCAAGCTCATCAATGGCAACCGTATCGTTTTCGTTGATTACAGGGATAATATTCATATCAAGCAGTTCATCAAGAGTATTGATTACATTCTGCCTTTTCTGCTCGGTTTCTACGGCATAGCGTGTTAAAAGTATCTGTGCAACCGAGTGGTTGTATTCGCCGAAAAGTTTGTCATACATAAACATAAGCTCGCACTGACCGATAGCCGCAAGAGCCTGTTTTTTCTTGGTTTCTGTGGGACGAACTGAAAGTCCCGCCTTGCCCATTCCTACGCCGATAGCGCCCGAGGATACAAGTATTATCTGCTCGCCGCTGTTCTGCAAATCTGCAATAACCTTGCAGAGCGATTCAATGCGGCGGTAATTGATTTTTCCGTTTTCATATGTAAGGGTTGAAGTACCCACCTTAATTACGGTAAGCTTTTTATCCATATTATACCTCACCTGTTAAAAAATATATTAATGTTATTATATCACACCTCAGCCTTAAATTACAACAAAATTTACACAAATGTATATGCCTAATTTCGCAAGAATTTCATCAAAACTGTTAATTTATATTGACAAAAAGCCCTTAAAATACTAAAATTATAGTATATCTACCTAATTAAATATTTTACCTACTTGAAAGGAGCAAAAAATGAAAAAATATGCATTTGGTGTTGATATAGGCGGCACAACAATAAAAATCGGTTTGTTTGAAACAACAGGCAAGCTGCTTGCAAAATGGGAAATTCCTACCAGAACAGAGGAAAACGGAACTTACATTCTCAACGACATTGCAGAGGCAGTTGCCGCAAAGCTTGCCGAAGAGGGCATTAGCGAAAAAGAGGTTGAGGGTATCGGTGTTGGCGTGCCCGGCCCTGTCGGTGATGACGGTACAGTTTACAAGTGCGTAAACCTCGGTTGGAGCGTATTTAATGTAGCAATCGAGCTTGAAAGAAAAACAGGCTTTAAAGTTAAAGTCGGCAACGATGCAAATGTTGCGGCACTTGGCGAAATGTGGCAAGGCGGCGGTAAGGGCTACAAAAACCTTGTAATGGTAACTCTCGGCACAGGCGTTGGCGGCGGTGTAATCATTAACGAAAAGATTATTTCGGGCAGTGACGGTGCGGCAGGTGAGATTGGTCATCTTCGTGTTAAAGAAAGAGAAACCGAAACCTGCGGCTGCGGTAACCATGGCTGTCTTGAGCAGTATGCGTCGGCAACAGGTATTGCAAGAGTAACAAAGAAATACCTTGAAGAGCACGATGACGAAACTGTACTCAGAAACACCCCAGAACTTACAGCAAAGGCAATTTTTGACGCAGCAAAGCTCGGTGATGAAGTTGCAAACAAGATGGTAGACGAAACAGCAAAAATTCTTGCAAAGGGACTTTCACTTGTTGCTTGTGTAGTAAATCCGCAGGTATTTGTTATTGGAGGCGGAATGTCGAAGGCAGGCGATTTCCTTATCACAAAGGTACAGGAATACTATCAGGAATTTGCATTCCACGCTTGCAAAAACACATTCTTTAAACTCGCAGACCTCGGCAATGACGCAGGTATTTACGGTTGCGTAAGAATGATTATTAAATAATATTAGGGGTTTACTTATTTTAGGTTTTGTTGCAAAATCCGAAAAATAAAAAACTGTCCACAAAAAATCAAAAAAGTTTGGTCAACCTTTTCAAAGGTTGTGGGTGTGGGCAACGCCCACAAAACTTTATGCTATCGCAAATTTTAATAGCCAAACGGCTTGCCTTTTGGCGGCTGGAACATAACGGCGCTCGCCTTTAAATTTGCGACAGCAACAAGAAAAATTCTTATAAAATTTGCTCCGTCAACGCATAGCGCTGACGGAGCTTTTTTGATTATTACTTCTTAATGGCTGTCGCCCGTTTTTCAAACATTTTTCTTAGCACGCAAACAGCAAAGCTGTTTGCGCCTGCAAATTTGTTATAAAGAAAACTTTTATGGGCTCTGTCCAAACCCGCAACCCTTTAAAAAGGGTTTACCTGAATTTTTTGTTTATAACACTAAACTTTGTGCGTTAAACCATAATTATTAAAATCCCACATAATCAAAGCACCGCACAACAGCTTTACTGCAAATTGTGCGGTGCTTTTATTCATCTAAAATATTATTTCATAAATTTGCCGAGGATGTCAAACTTTCCGATAATCGGGAGCTTTTTGCATTTGCCCTGCACTGCGTTTACAATGCCGTAAATTGCAAACGCACATAGTATAAGTGGAATAATTGTATTTATTATATTGAGAAATGCAATGAAAATTCCGCCTATTCCGAAAATGCCTGTACCAAAAAATATCATTCTTATAATTATAGACAATACATAATAAATTATGAGCTGAGCAAAATAAATAATCGTAATATTTAAGCCTTGAGATGCGTGAAATCTTGCATATTTTGAGTTTTTTGCCGCAAATATAGGTACAAGTACAAGCAAGCCTAAATAAGCAAGCACTGCCATAACCTTGTTTTGCTTTATATCCATTGGGTCAAACTCTGCTGTTAAATCATCGGGATTCATAAAGCCGTTGTATTGTGTGCCATATTGGTGTTGCTGAGTGTGAGCCTGCGACTCGGTGTCATAAACAGGTGTACCGCAATACGAGCAAAAGGTTGCGCCGTCAGGTATGTTTTTACCGCATTTTTTACAATAAGCCATAATTATTACTCCTTTATTAAAAGCCATATTGCCAAATTATTACATCTATAATATATTATATTGCACCATATGTCAAGCAAATAACAAAAAATGCGGTTAAATCTGAAATTTGATTTAACCGCTCGGTTTTAATGTCAATGATTTGCTGAATTGCTGTTGTCACACAAAGTTGAGTTTTATAAATATAAATTTCAGGTCAACCCTTTAAAAAGAGTTGACCTGAATTTTTACTTTTTAAATCAAATTATTTAAAATACTTAACGCCGCTCTCAAAGATAAGCTGATCCTTTGCAAACGGAACATTCTTGTAGAGGCTGTCGCCCTTTCTTTCGCTGTGTCCCATCTTGCCTAAAATTCTGCCATCAGGTGAAGTAATACCCTCAATGGCACATACAGAACCGTTTACATTGTATGTAATGTCTGCGCTTGGGTTGCCGCTGAGGTCAACATACTGTGTAGCAATCTGACCGTTTTCGGCAAGCATCTTAACTGTTGCCTCGGCAGCCATAAATCTGCCCTCACCGTGCGACACAGGAATAGCGAATACATCGCCTGCATTTACACTTGCAAACCATGGTGACTTAACAGAAGTAACTCTTGTGTAAGCCATATGAGAGATATGTCTGCCGATTGTGTTGAATGTAAGTGTCGGGTCTGTCGGCTTAAGTTCTCTGATTTCGCCGTAAGGTACAAGACCGAGTTTGATAAGTGCCTGGAAACCGTTGCAAATACCGAGCATAAGACCGTCACGGTTCTTGAGCATCTCATTTACAGCGTTCGCAATTCTTGGATTACGGAAAGTAGTAGCAATGAACTTACCTGAACCGTCAGGCTCGTCACCGCCGGAGAAACCGCCCGGGAACATAATCATCTGTGACTTGGAAATGATTTTCTCCATAGCCTCGATTGTTTCTTCAATGTGAGCAGAAGTAAGGTTCTTTACGATAAGAAGCTCAACATTAGCGCCTGCCTTTTCAAATGCTCTTGCAGAGTCAACCTCGCAGTTTGTGCCCGGGAATACAGGGATAAATACTGTTGGCTTTGCTGTCTTAATTGCAGGTGAACTTGTGTTTCTCTCTGTAAAGAGTGGAATATCAACTGCAATTTCAGGGCACTCTGCCTTTGTCGGGAATACCTTTTCAAGAGGAGCAGTCCACTTTTCGATAAGTGTATTTACATCAACATCAGCACCGTTTACTGTAACCTTGCCGTCGTCTGTAACTGTACCGAGGTCATAACTTACTACACTGTTGTCAAGTTCCGCACCGTCCGCAAGTTCAAGAACAAGTGAGCCTGAAAGCGGAGCAAAAAGCTCGTCATTTGTGAGTTTATTTGTAAATTTAAATCCATAGCCGTTACCGAAACAAGCCTTACATACGCTTGCGGCAGCACCGCCCTCTTTAACAACAGATGCAGAAAGCACCTTACCCTCATCAAAGAGCTTATAAACAGCCTTGTACATAGCGATAAGCTTGTCCCAATCAGGCATAAGAGTTTCTTTATTTTCAGGAACAGGCACATAAATTACCTTTGAACCTACATTTTTAAACTCGGCAGATACTGTCTTGCTTGCCTTTGTCATAGCAACGGCAAAGCTAACGAGTGTTGGCGGAACATCAATAGTTTCAAATGTACCCGACATACTGTCCTTACCGCCGATTGACGGAATACCGAGTCTGAGCTGAGCCTCCATAGCACCGAGAAGTGCGGCGGCCGGCTTGCCCCAACGCTCCGGTACATCTTTTAATCTCTCAAAGTATTCCTGGAATGTAAGGCGGGCTGTAAGTGGGTTTGCACCGATAGCAAGGAGCTTTGAAAGTGACTCAACTACTGCATATGCCGAACCGTGGAACGGACTCCAGCGTGAAACACCCGGAATAAAGCCGTAGCTCATTGCTGTAGCGTCATCTGTTTCGCCTTTTTCAAGCGGAATCTTAGCGGCCATAGCCTCCTGCGGAGTAAGCTGGTTCTTACCGCCGAACGGCATAATTACTGTTGCGGCACCGATAGATGCGTCAAAACGCTCTGAAAGACCGATCTGTGAGCAAACCTCAAGACGAGCCATATTTTCTTCAAGTGCCTTGTCGGCAGGCATATCTTTTAATACAGCCGGACATGCGTTGCGGTAGCAATCCTCTGCCTTTGGTGCTGTAATATAAGCTGATGAAAGCTGAGTTACACCGTTTGTATTCAAAAATTCTCTGCTGAGGTCAACAATCTTGTCGCCTCTCCATGTCATTGTAAGTCTTGGGCTTTCTGTAACGACAGCAACCGCTGTTGCCTCAAGGTTTTCTTTCTCTGCCTCGGCAATAAAGGTTTCAACATCCTTTTTGTCAAGAACAACAGCCATTCTCTCCTGGCTCTCTGAAATAGCAAGCTCTGTACCATCAAGACCGTCATACTTCTTAGTTACCTTGTCAAGGTCAACTGCAAGACCGTCTGCAAGCTCGCCGATAGCAACGCACACACCGCCTGCACCAAAGTCATTACATCTCTTAATGAGTTTAGCAACCCTAGGGTTACGGAACAAACGCTGAATCTTACGCTCTGTTGGTGGGTTACCCTTTTGAACCTCTGCACCGCAGGTTTCAATAGAGCTTTCTGTGTGGGCCTTTGACGAACCTGTTGCACCGCCGCATCCGTCACGACCTGTTCTGCCGCCCAAAAGTACGATAATATCGTCAGGGAGCGGAACTTCACGAATTACATTTTCCTTTGGTGACGCACCGATAACTGCACCGATTTCAAGTCTTTTTGCTACATAGCCGCTGTCATAAAGCTCTGTAACCTGACCTGTTGCAAGACCGATCTGGTTGCCGTATGAGCTGTAACCGTTAGCCGCACCTGTGGTAATCTTTCTTGATGGGAGCTTACCGGGCATTGTGTCCTTTACAGGAATAGTCGGATCTCCCGAACCTGTAACACGCATTGCCTGATATACATAAGAACGGCCTGAAAGCGGATCTCTGATAGCACCGCCAAGGCAGGTTGCAGCGCCACCGAACGGCTCAATTTCTGTCGGGTGGTTATGGGTTTCGTTCTTAAACTGAACGAGCCACTGCTCTGTTTTGCCGTCAATAGTTACAGGAACTTCGATTGAGCAGGCGTTAATCTCTTCACTCTCGTCAAGGTCGGGAATAAGACCTTTTTTCTTGAGTGACTTCATACCGATAAGAGCCATATCCATAAGGGATACAATTCTCTTTGTATCTTTACCGTAAACCTCATCACGAGTAGCATAATACTCGTTGAGCGCATCTTCAATTACCGAACCGAGCGCTGCCTTTTCAACTTCGATTTTCTCGAGTTTTGTAAGGAATGTTGTGTGACGGCAGTGGTCCGACCAATATGTATCAATAACTCTAAGCTCGGTTACACTTGGGTCACGCTTTTCTGTATCTCTGAAATAGTCACGGCAGAACTTAAGGTCTGACAATGTCATAGCAAAGCCCATTGAGCCGTAATACTTTTCCATTTCCTCGTCGTTAAACTTTATAAAGCCTTCTACACGCTTAACATCGGCAGGAACAGGAGTTGCAATGTCGAGTGTCTGTGGCTTTTCAAGAGATGCAAGACGGCTCTCAACAGGGTTAATGAGGTAATCCTCAATCTTCTTGAGGTCATCATCTGAAATATCGCCTGTTACGGCAACAACTCTTGCTGTAAGCACCTTACAGCGCTCGCCCTGAGTAAGGAGCTGAACGCACTGCTCGGCAGAGTCGCCACGCTGGTCATACTGACCAGGGAGATATTCCATAGCAAATACCTTCCAACCGTCCTCAACAGGAAGTGTTTCCTCGTAAATAACATCTGCATTAGGCTCTGAAAGAATAGTGCCCTTTGCCGCATTGTACTCGTCGAGTGAAAGTCCCTCAATATCATATCTCATAATGTATCGAAGGTCGGTAACATTTTTCATACCAAGGTTGTGGCGAATGTCCCACAAAGTCTGCTTTGCAAGAACATTAAAGCCATCTCTTTTTTCTACAAAAATTCTGATTACGCCTGACATAGTAGCTCGTCCTCCCGTAAAAATCATATTATTTTAATAATACCACAAAAGCAAATTTTCTTTTTTCGATAAAGTAATTATAAAAATAATTGACGAATAAAATCGTATAAAATTGGTATAAGCAAAAAATTGTCGGTATATAATCCATTAATGTGCATTGTAGGTTATAAAGTTTAGTTTAAAGAAAGTGATAATTTTTGAAAGGGAATTTGAAAGGGAAATAATTAAAAGACTTATTTTGCCAAGTATAAATTTTATCAGGAAAATAAAAGTCAGAGATTCCAAGGTCACTGACCTTGGTCGTCTAAGGAAAATGGATACTTAAGGGGAAAGGGACTCGAAATCCCTTTCCCCTTAAGCGTGCTTTCTTTTGGAGCTTTTCTTTTCACGGAAAAGAAAAGCGGAATGGTAGGAATTTTATTATAGTGCATAAGTAGTTTACAGGCAACAAACTTATAAAATAATCTTTCTGCCATATTTTGCTTACGCAATTAAAAGGCTTTCTCCATTATGTTCAAGCCGGCAAAAGGCTTGCCGTTTGGCTATTAAAATTTGCAATAGATTAAAGTTTTATGGGCGTTGCCCACACCCACAACCTTTGAAAAGGTTGACCAAACTTTTATATTCGTGATAGAAACATTGCTCTTTTCTGCCTCTGTTACCCGACCGAAAATAAGTTAATCCACACCCCTACACTCAAACAACTTCTCAAAATTTCCACAAAAAAACCGCCTGCAAAGCAGACGGTTAAACGCAATTACAGATTAGTACCGATTCTTCTGAATCTTTCATAGCGAGCATTTGTAAGCTCTTCATCGGTAAGTGCAAGATTTTTCTCAAAAGTTCTCTCAATCAACAGCTTTAAACTCTCAAACATAGCTGCGTCCTCGGCTCTCGGCTCTCTGATGATACGCTCAATTACATGCAAATCAAAAAGGTCCTGAGCTGTAAGTCTGAGTGCCTCGGCAGCCTGCGGAGCTTTTGTACTGTCTTTCCAAAGAATAGACGCACAGCCCTCGGGTGAAATTGCGGAATAAACGGAATTTTCCATCATCCACACTTCATCGGCAACCGCAAGTGCAAGCGCACCGCCGCTGCCGCCCTCACCTACAACAATTGTAAGCACGGGTGTTTTTAGAGTCATCATTTCCATAAGGTTCTCGGCAATAGCCTGTCCTTGTCCTCTTTCCTCTGCGCCGATTCCCGGATATGCACCGCTGGTATCTACAAAGCACAAAACAGGACGGTGGAATTTTTCAGCCTGTTTCATAAGTCTGAGAGCCTTTCTGTAACCCTCAGGGTGAGCCTGACCGAAGTTGCGCTCCATACGCTCCTTTGTGTTTCTTCCCTTTTCAATTCCGATTACAGTTACAGGCATATCATGGAGCATAGCAAGTCCTGCCACAACAGCCTTGTCGTCGGAATATCTTCTGTCGCCATGCAGTTCAAAAAAGCTGTCGCCAAACATATGATTTATGTAATCAACAGTTGTGAGCTTGTTGGCATCTCGTGCCGCCATAACCTTTTCATATGCTGTCATTATTCCGACACCTCCCCGTATCCGTGCATTTTAAGCAATCTTACAAGTGTAGACTTCAGCTTATTTCTGCTTACAACAGCATCAACAAAGCCTTTCTGCATTACAAATTCAGAGGTCTGGAAATCCTTAGGCAATTTTTGGCGGAGCGTCTGCTCAATTACTCTCGGACCTGCAAAAGCTACAAGTGTGTCCGGCTCGGCAAGGATAATGTCGCCCTCCATTGCAAAAGACGCAGTTACGCCGCCGGTGGTAGGGTCTGTAAGAACAGTTATGTATAAAAGACCGTTATCACTGTGGCGCTTAACCGCACCCGAAGTTTTAGCCATTTGCATAAGCGATAGGATACCCTCCTGCATACGAGCGCCGCCCGACACAGTGCAAACTATAACCGGAAGTGCGTGTTCGGTAGCATATTCAAAAGCACGAGTAACTTTTTCACCTGTTACTGTACCCATACTGCCCATCATAAAATCAGAGTCCATTGTACAAAGCACTGCTTCAATTCCGCCAATCTTACATTCGCCACACATTACGGATTCCTTTGAGCCTGTGGCTCTTGCTTTCTCAAGCTTTTGGTCATAGCCGGGAAAATCGAGAATATTTTTGCTTTCCATATCAGCGTCATGCTCGCAAAAGCTGCCGTCATCCGCAAGGAGTGTAATTCTCTGCTTAGCGTTCATTCTAAAGTGATGACCGCACTTTGTGCAGACACGGAAATTCTCTTCCATATCTGTTGTGAGCAGCATAGTGCCGCACTTAGGGCATTTTGTCCACATCTCCTCAGGAACAAACGGCACATTGGTCTGCTCCTCAGGCTGATTTTCAAGCTCATTTTTCGGTTTTACAAAAGCAAATAAATCCATAGCCTATTACTTCTTTCCGTCCTTATGCTTTTTTTCAAAGTCAAGCATAAAGTCAGTAGTATATTCTCCGCTGACAAACTGCTCATCCGATAAAATCTCGGCAAGCAAGTCACGGTTGATGTCAATTCCGTCAATGGTAAGCTCGGAAAGAGCCATTTTCATCTTTCTTATAGCAAGCTCTCGGCTTCGTGCCTGAACAATCAGCTTGCCGATCATCGAATCATAGTAAGGCGGAATAAAATAATCCTGAAATATAGCTGTATCAAAGCGCACAAACGAACCGCCCGGAATATGAAGTCGCTTTATTCTGCCACAGCTCGGTCTGAAACCATGCTCAGGATCTTCGGCATTTATACGGCACTCAATAACATTTCCATGTGTAAAAATGCTGTCCTGTGTTCTTGTCAGCTTTCCGCCTGCCGCAATTCTTATCTGCCACTGAACAATGTCAAGACCCGTTACCATTTCGGTAACACCGTGTTCAACCTGAAGACGAGTATTCATCTCCATAAAGTAGAAGTTATTGTCCATATCGAGCAAAAACTCCACCGTACCTGCATTGACATAATTTACAGCCTTTGCCGCCTTTACAGCCGCTTTCATCATTTCCTTACGGGTTCTGTCATCGAGTGCAGGACTTGGGCTTTCCTCAATCATCTTCTGATTTTTACGCTGAACAGAACATTCTCTTTCACCAAGGCAAATAACATTGCCGTATTTGTCGCTTAAAAGCTGCATTTCAATGTGCTTTACCGGGTGAATAAATTTTTCCATATAGCAAGCGCCGTCACCAAAGGCAGACTGAGCCTCTGAGGACGCAGCCGCAAAAGCCTCGTCAAACTGCTCTATGCAGTCAACTCTGCGGATACCTTTTCCGCCGCCGCCCGAACGAGCCTTAATAAGCAGAGGAAATCCGATTTTTTCTGCCTCTTCTCTGGCTTTTACGGGGTCTTCTATAATATCGCAGCCGGGTGTTACGGGAACACCTGCGGCACGCATAGTTTTTCTTGCGTTGTCCTTATCACCGAGTAATTTAATCATATCCGATGTAGGGCCAATGAAGTTTATGTTGCACTGCTCACAAAGAGATACAAACTTTGCATTCTCCGAGAGCAAGCCATAGCCGGGGTGAATGGCTTGTGCGCCGCTTTCTATGGCAACGGTAAGTATAGCCGGCATATTAAGATAGCTGTCGGCAACTCTGCTGCCGCCAACGCAATAGCTTTCGTCTGCAAGCTGAACATGCATTGCGTTTTTATCAGCCTCAGAATAGATTGCAACCGTACTGATACCCATTTCTCTACAAGCACGAATAATTCTTACTGCAATTTCTCCTCGGTTGGCTATAAGTATTTTTGAAAACATTTTATCACTTCCAAAAGAAAATTTGCAGTAAATTACTTATTGTTCGGAACAAGTGCAAAAGAAAGCTCGGCACTTACGCAAAGTTTGCCGTCAACATATCCTTTTGCATCTATAAAGTAGAACGCACCTCTGCTCTTTGTAAGAGTACATACGCTCTCAAGAGTGTCGCCGGGCTTAACCTGATTTTTAAACTTTACATTGTTCATCTTTGTAAAGAACGGTGTGCAGTCCTTAACCTTATCTGCGAGCAGACAGCAGGCAGACTGTCCCATCATTTCGCAGAGGATAACACCCGGAACAACAGGATTGCCCGGAAAATGTCCCTGTAAAAAGAACTCGTCACCCTTAATTGTATATTTACCCTTTGAGGTTACATCGTCAATCTTCTCTGCCTCTTCTACAAGCAGCATATTGTCACGATGCGGTAATATCTTTTTGATTTCTTCCTGATTCATTGTAACTCCTTATTTAACTCTGAACAGAGGCTGACCGTACTCAACAAGGTCGCCGTCCTTTACAAGAACCTCAGTAACCTCACCGTCAAGCTCTGACTGGATTTCGTTCATACACTTCATAGCCTCAACTATGCAGATTGTGTCGCCTTTTGCAATTTTCTGACCGACAGAAACATAAGGATTGCTGTCAGGTGACGGAGCAGCGTAAAATACACCTACGATAGGTGAATTAATTGTTTTGCCCTCAGCAGCAGGAGCAGGCTGAGCGGCAGGTGCAGCCTGAACAGTTTCCTGAACAGGTGCGGCAGCAGGAGCATTTGCCTGCATTACAACAGCAGGAGCAGCGCAAGCAGCCTTTTCAAGACGGATAGCAGAGCCGTCGCCGTTTTTTATTTCAAGCACAGAAAGTGATGAGCCTTCAAGCATTTCAATAAATTCTTTAACATCGTTTTTAGAATACATAAGTACAGCCCTTCCGAATTAGATTTTCTTAAATACTACGCAAGCGTCATGACCGCCAAAGCCAAGGTTTGTAGATGCCGCAACTGTTACATCACGCTTTACAGCCTTGTTTGGTGTGTAGTTAAGGTCAAGCTCTTCGTCCTGCTCATTTAAGTGAATGGTTGGCGGAATCATACCGTCACGGAGAGTAAGAACAGAAACAATAGCTTCGATTGCGCCTGTTGCGCCGAGCATATGACCTGTCATTGACTTTGTTGAGCTGATATTTGCATCGTAAGCCTTTTCACCGAGAGCCGACTTGAACGCCATTGTTTCGGTAAGGTCGTTTAAGTGGGTTGAAGTACCGTGAGCATTGATATAAAGCTGATCGTCATCGGTTGTGTCAGCCTCTGCCATAGCAATTTTGATTGCTCTTGCAAGTCCTGCACCCTCAGGGTCGGGAGCTGTAACATGGTGAGCGTCACAAGTATTGCCGTAACCTGCAAATTCAGCATAAATCTTAGCGCCTCTTGCCTTTGCGTGCTCATATTCTTCAAGGACGAGCATACCTGCGCCCTCGCCCATAACAAAACCGTCACGGTTTTTATCAAACGGGCGTGATGCTGTTTCGGGATCTTCGTTTGTGGAAAGAGCCTTCATATTCTGGAAGCCTGCGATTGTAAGAGGTGCGATAACCGACTCTGTACCGCCTGCAATGATTGCGTCTGCATAACCGTCCTTAATTGCGTGGAAAGCCTCGCCGATTGAGTGTGTACCTGTTGCACAAGCGCTCATAACCGAAAGTGAAACGCCCTTTGCGTTAAAGCGGATAGCGACATTACCGGTAGCAATGTTGCCGATCATCATTGGAATAAAGAAAGGAGAAACCTTTCTCGGACCGCCCTCGTTAAGAGCGGTTACATTATTTACAAATGAGTGAAGACCGCCGATACCTGTGCCGATGTATACGCCAAAGCGCTCCTCGTCAATGTTGCCGAGGATACCGCTGTCATCAACAGCCTGCTGAGCGGCTGCAATAGCGTACTGACAGTAAATATCGAGCTTTCTTAACTCTCTTTTTTCAATATATTTTTCCGGCTCAAAATTCTTTACAGTACCTGCAAGATGAACCTTGAGGTCGGAAGTGTCAAATGCTGTGATTTTTTCAACACCGTTTACACCTGCAAGCATATTTGCCCACATAGTTTCAACATCGTTGCCTACCGGGGTGATTGCACCCATACCTGTTACTACTACTCTTCTCATAAAGCACCTCCGATTACATTGCAAGTCCGCCGTCAACCTTGATAACCTCGCCTGTTACATAGGCGGCGTCATCAGAGCAGAGGAATGCAACTACATTTGCTACATCTTCAGGAGTACCGATACGCTTAGCAGGAATCTGGGCCTTCATAGCGTCCTTAACCTTGTCTGAAAGTGCGTTTGTCATATCTGTACCAATGTAACCCGGAGCAACGGCATTAACTGTAACACCTCTGCCGGCAAGTTCCTTGGCAACTGACTTTGTCATACCGATAATGCCTGCCTTAGATGCCGAATAGTTAGCCTGACCTGCATTACCCATAATACCTACAACAGAAGATGTGCTTACAATTCTGCCGTAACGCTTTTTCATAAAGTGCTTGTAGGTGTGCTTAATCATATTGAATGTACCCTTGAGGTTTACGCCGATTACTGCGTCAAAATCCTTTTCGTCCATATTGAGAACGAGCTTGTCACGAGTAATGCCTGCGTTGTTTACAAGAATGTCGATTCCGCCAAAGTCCTCGATTACCTTGTCAACAACCTCTTTAGATGCGTTGAAATCGGAAACATCGCAAAAATACTGCTCAACCTTTGTGTTGTACTCTGCAAGAGCCTCCTTTGCGGCAATGCCCTCGCTCTCGCTGCCAACATAAAGAATAGCAATGTTTGCGCCCTGACTTGCGAGCTTTTTAGCAATAGCAAGACCGATACCTCTTGAACCGCCTGTGATTACGGCTGTTTTGTTTTCAAAATTCATAATATCCTCCAAATCAAAGGTCAAGTGCCTCAAAATCAGCAGGTGTTTCCACCTTGAAAGCCTTAACGCTGTCGTCAATTCTCTTAATAAGTCCTGTTAAAGTCTTGCCGACACCGATTTCGATAAATGTGTCAACACCGTCTTTAATCATATTTTCAACAATAGTCTGCCATCTTACGGGATTCTCTACCTGCGCTCTTACAAGCTCCTTGTAGTCGCCCTCGTATGGCTTTGCTGTATAGTCTGAATAAATTGTTATATTCGGCTGTGCAAACTCAACATCCTGCATATACTCTGCAAGTCCCTTTGCTGCGTCTGCCATAAACGGTGAATGGAAAGCACCGCTTACCGCAAGCAGCTTTGCTCTGCCGCCGGCAGCCTTTACAGCCTCGCAGAAAGCCTCTGCGTTTTCGCTTGTGGTAGCAACTACCGTTTGAGCAGGTGAGTTGTAGTTTACAGGATATGTCTTGTCAAAACCTTTGCAAACTTCTTCTACCTTTTCGGGAGTAATCTTCATTACGGCAGCCATTGCACCCGGATTTTCGGTTGCTGCCTTATCCATAAACTCGCCTCTCTTGCAAACGAGTTTGAAAGCCTCTTCATCTGAAAGAATACCCGAAAAAGCAAGCGCTGCAATTTCACCGAGAGAAAAGCCCGCAACGCAGTCAGCCTTGATACCCTTTTCTTCAAGGAATCTTGCCGCTGCAAGGTCAGCTGTAAATACGCAAGGCTGTGTGTTCACAGTTTTGCAAAGCTCCTCTGTTGTGCCCTCAAAGCACTGTGCCGAAGTACCCTTGCGGATACTGTCTGCCATATCATAAACGCTCTTTGCGGCAGGAGAATTATTGTAAAGCTCCTTGCCCATTCCGCTGTACTGTGCGCCCTGACCTGAAAAAACAAATGCTATTTTACCCATTTTGTAGCTCCATTCAATACTTCTTCAGCCTGAGCAAACATTTCTGTAATGATTTCTCTTGCAGGCTGTTCTTTCTTTACCATTGCAGCAACCTGACCTGCAAGAACTGTACCGTGCGATACATCGCCCTCTCTTGCAGCAAGTCTTAATTTGCCGATACCCATCTTTTCAAGCTCTTCATCGCTTACCTCAGATGAGTTGTACTCTGCCTTTGTATATTCACGAGTAAAGGAATTGCGGATAGCACGAACAGGGTGACCGAGTCTTTTGCCTGTTACTACTGTATCAATATCCTTTGCTTTAATGATTTTGTCCTTATATTCCTGAGCGATTGTGCACTCTTTTGCAACCAAAAATCTTGTGCCTACCTGCACACCCACTGCGCCGAGCATAAATGCTGCCGCAATCTGTCTGCCGTCTGCAATACCGCCTGCCGCAATAACAGGAATTTTTACTGCGTCAACAACCTGAGGAACGAGTGCCATAGTTGTGAGGTCACCTACATGACCGCCTGATTCTCCGCCCTCGGCAATTACGGCAAACGCACCGTCTTTTTCCATTTTTCTTGCAAGTGCCACACTTGGAACAACAGGAATAACCTTAATGCCTGCCTCAAGCCATTTTTTCATATATTTGCCGGGGTTGCCTGCGCCTGTTGTAACTACCTTAATGCCCTCTTCAACAACAACATCGGAAACCTCTTCTGCAAATGGGCTCATAAGCATAATGTTTACGCCAAAAGGCTTATCTGTAAGCTCCTTGCACTTTCTGATTTCGGCACGAAGCTGCTCTCCGTTTGAGTTCATAGCGGCAATAAGACCGAGTCCGCCTGCGTTGGAAACACCTGCTGCAAGGGATGCGTCTGCTACCCAAGCCATACCGCCCTGAAAAATAGGAAATTCAAGGCCGAGTGATTTATCGATAACGGTAGAAATCATATGTACATTCTCCTTTTTTGTATTTCTGCGTATGCTTTGTGTTTTTCGGCATAACGCAGAACAACATTTGTTCATAATTGCAGTTTTGCACTATTAATTAAATACTACCGCAAATTACATAAATTGTCAATAGACATAATTCAAAATAGTGTAGTTTACATCAACAATCACGAACAAAATTTTTTATTTTTATTGGCAATCCACATAGTTTATTAATAACTTTCAAAAAACTTCAGCTGCAATAGTCCTCTACTGCTCTCCTGAGTTCTTCCTTACCCCTTATTTCTACACCTTTTTCAAGGCGTGTTACATCGCTTTTCGGCAAATTACCCGACAAAGTACCTGTTTTTAGGTAAATATTACCTGTTTCTTTATAATACACATTAAGATAGCCGTTTTCTATTTTCAGAATAAAAACATCTTCCTCTCGCTTGTCCTCAGTGTGGCTTAGCTCTGCGGTCTGAGCGGTATCCGTTTCCGCCGCAAACAAATCCCCGGTTACTGTGCACGCAATGAGTATTATGCCTGTAATACAAATAAGCTTTTTCACTTTCAAAACTCCCTGCTTTTTTAAAAATTTTGTGCTATAAAACGCCTTTGGTTATTTTCGGTTTCATACACTTTCTACTTTATATTTCCTCTTATTTGTATTATTATACATATATCACATTATATTATATAAAATTTTCCTTGTAAAAAGGCGTATTTTTTAAGAAAAATTTGGCTTTATATATTTATTTTTTTATTCTCTGGTGGTATAATAACTGTTGACTAGTATTTTTTATTTTGATATGAATTTTAAGAGATTAACTTTGTTTTTGTCAAAGAAGGAGAAATTATGCGTAACAAGCGTGAAACAGACATCAGTCAATACAAAGATATTCAACCCGAGATTAACACACCTGTGCATAAGGTTAGCCCTGCAAAGCGGTTTTTTAAGGCAATAGGAAAATTTCTTTTTACCGTTTTTTCCGTTTGCGTGGTGGCAGGTCTTATAGCCGTTATATCTCTCGGAATTTACATTGCAAGTCTTGCGTCCGAGCCTACGGGAATTGACCTGAGGGCAAAGTCGCTTAACCAGACGAGCTTTATTATGGTGCAGAATGCCGACGGCAAGTTTGAGCAATATCAAACTCTTTACAGCACGGAAAACAGAATTTGGGTAGACAACCAGAAAATTCCGCAGGCTATGAAAGACGCCGTTGTTGCTATTGAGGACAAGCGTTTCTTCGACCACCACGGAGTTGACTGGACAAGAACCCTCTCTGCCGTAGTAAGTCTTGCCTCGGGCACAGATTCTTACGGCGGTTCTACAATTACTCAACAGCTTATCAAGAATATAACAGACGACAACGAAGTTTCTCTCACAAGAAAAATGCGTGAAATCTGCAAAGCGCTCAAGCTTGAGAACGAATATACAAAGGACGAAATTCTTGAGGCTTACCTCAATGTTGTAAACTTCGGCAACAACTGTCAGGGTGTTGAGTCGGCGGCTCAGCTTTACTTTGACAAGAGCATTGAGAACTGCTCTATCGCCGAGTGTGCGGCTATTGCAGGCATTACTCAGAACCCGTCAAAATGGAATCCTCTTACTTATCCCGAAAATAACAAAATCAGACGAGAAATCATTATCAACGAAATGTATGACCAGGGCAAAATCACCAAGGACGAATATGATGCCGCTATGAAAGAGTCTGCAAATATGACTTTTGTAGGCTACACAAGCGATCGTGACGATGAAGATGACAACGACAACGGTTATGTTCAGAACTGGTACATTGACGAGCTTTTCTATGACGCTCAGAAAGACCTTGCTCAGTACTACAACATCAGCGAGGACGCAGCATCTGATAAACTTTACACAGAGGGTCTTAAAATCTACTGCGCAATGGATGTAAGAGCGCAGGAAATGATAGAAAATGCCGCTCAGAACATTGACAAGAGCAGCGACCCTGAATTAGAGATAGCTATGACGCTTATGGGGTTTGACGGCAGAGTAATCGCTACCGTAGGCAGCTCAAACAAAAAGACAGGGGCTTTAAGCTGGGACAGAGCGACAGAGTCATCTCTCCAGCCGGGTTCTTCTATCAAGCCTGTTGTTGTTTATCCATACGCAATCGACAATAAAATGCTCTACTTCTCATCTCAGATTGAGGACGCACCGCTCGAAAAGTACGAAACTAACGAGTACGGCGAGCTTGTTTCAGGCCCTAAGAACTGGTACGCAGGCTACAGGGGCACAATGCTTCTGCCTGACGCTATCGAAATTTCTTCAAACGGTACAGCCGCTCAGGCTATGAAAATGATTGGCGGTCCGAGCGTGGCTTACGAGCAGGTAGTAACAAAAATGGGATTTTCTCACCTTGACGAGCAGGACGCTTACAACTCGGGCGGACTTTCAATCGGTGGTCTTACAGGCGGTGTAACAGTTCGTGAAATGGCTGCTGCTTACAACTATATGGGCAACGGCGGTCTTTACTACAATCCTTACACCTACTACTACATTACAGACTCAGAGGACAACATTATTATTGATAACAGAAACGCTGTTCCAAAGCAGGCTTACTCACCAACAACAGCCGCTATTATGAACAGACTTCTCCACTACAATGTAACAAACTCAGTGAATACCGCCGCAGGCTCTGCAAGAATCAGCGGTTGGGATATTATCGGTAAAACAGGTACAACCGATGCCGATAAAGACTCATGGTTCTGCGGCATGTCACCATACGCTACACTTGCTATTTGGACAGGTTTTGACTACCCACACACAATTTCAAATACAAATGTTGCAACAAACACCTTTAACAAGGTTATGAGCTCATACCTAAGCGGTATGGAGCACAAGGACTTCAAATTCCCGTCCAACCTTATTGAGGCCCAGTACAGTCCGTATTCAGGACTTATCGTATCAACCGAAAATGTTTCGGGCAAATATGTAGGTTATTACACCGAGGACAATATGCCTTCAAACGGCGGTTGGGACGGTTACTACGACTCAAGCAATCCGGATTATGACGATTACGATTACGATACTTCATCGGGCGGTTCAGACAGCTCATACAGCGGTGACGAAAGCCACTCAGGCGGCGGTGATACTTCATCTGCCGAAAGCCAAGGCGGCGATACCTCATCTGCCGAAAGCCAAGGCGGCGGCGATACCTCATCTGCCGAAAGTCAGGGCGGCGGCGAAGAGCCAAAGCCGGAAGAAAGCGGCGGAGATGCATCTGCTTCGGCAGCTTAAGTCAGTTTATCTTGAAGGACTGTCTGCTTACAGGCAGTTCTTCATTAAATACATAAGGGAGTTATAAATTCCAAACTGAAAGGAAAGGATTTAGAATATGATTTCAGTAGCAATAATGGGCCACGGCGTTGTAGGCTCAGGCGTAGCCGAAATTCTTACAACACACAAACAGAAGCTTTTTGCAAGCATCGGAGAGGAAATTTATGTAAAGCACATTCTTGACTTGCGTGAATTTCCCGACAGTCCTTTAGCTGACAGATTCACAAAGGACTTTAACGACATCTTAAACGACAGAGAAGTAAGAGTTGTTGTTGAGGTTATGGGCGGTCTTAACCCGGCTTATGACTTTGTAAAAAAATGCCTTAAATCAGGCAAGAGCGTTGTAACCTCTAACAAAGAGTTGGTTGCCGCTCATGGTGCAGAGCTTTTACAGATTGCAAAAGACGAGAATGTAAACTTCTTATTTGAGGCATCAGTTGGCGGCGGTATTCCGATTATTCGTCCAATCAGCCAGTGCCTTGTAGCAAATATTGTTGATGAAATTGCAGGTATTTTAAACGGCACAACAAACTTTATCCTCACAAAGATGATTGAGGACGGTATGCAGTTTGACGCAGCCTTAAAGCTCGCTCAGGACCTCGGCTTTGCTGAGAGAAACCCTGCCGCTGACATTGAAGGTCATGACGCTTGCCGTAAAATCTGTATTCTTGCATCCCTTGCTTTTGGCAAGCATGTATATCCTGACTCAGTACATACAGAGGGTATCACAGAAATTACTCTTGAAGATGTAAAATATGCTGAGGCTTACAACTGCGTTATTAAGCTCATCGGCAAGGTAAAGCGCCTTGATGATGGCAAGATTGATATTATTGTTGCTCCTATGTTTGTACCAAACAAGAGCCAGCTCGCAAACATTGACTACGAGTTCAACGGCATTATGGTAAGGGGCGACTGCACAGGCGATGTAGTATTCTACGGCAAGGGCGCAGGCAAACTTCCAACCGCAAGCGCTGTTGTAGCCGATGTAGTTGACTGCTGCAAGCACTTAAAGACAAGAAAGTTCTTGTTCTGGGCAGACGGCAACGGCGACAATATTCTTCCTTATGAGGACTCTGTTACAGCTATGTATATCAGAGCAAACGCTACTATGGAGCTTGCTCAGGAGGTATTTGGCTGTGTAGATAAAATTGAAAAGGCAGACAGCCCGGAGGGCGAGATTGCCTTTGTAACAGCGCAATTACCCTATGGTGAAATTCTTGAGAAAATCTCTGCACTTGAAAGCAAGGGCGCAAAGGTAATTTCAAAAATCCGCATAGGTGATTTATAATTGAAAGAGGAGTAAAAGGACATGAGTTTGATAGTTCAGAAATTCGGCGGCAGCTCCGTAGCAAATGCTGAGCGTGTAATGAATGTGGCTAAAATCGTTACTGATACTTACGCACAGGGCAACGATGTTGTAGTTGTTGTATCTGCACAGGGCGACACCACAGACGATCTTATCGCAAAAGCCGAAGAAATTAATCCAAATGGTTCAAAGAGAGAAAAAGATATGCTTCTTGCAGCAGGTGAACAGATTTCTATTTCACTTCTTGCAATGGCAATCGAAAAGCTGGGTTATCCTGCTGTATCACTTCTTGGCTGGCAGGCAGGTTTTGAAACAACCAACATTCACACAAGTGCAAGAATCAAAAAGGTTGACCCAAGCCGTATTCGTCACGAACTCGACAAGAAGAGAATTGTTGTTGTTGCAGGTTTCCAGGGTCTTGCTAAGACCGACGATATTACAACTCTCGGCAGAGGCGGTTCAGACACAAGTGCCGTAGCTATTGCAGCAGCAATGCACGCTGACCTTTGCCAGATCTACACAGACGTAGAAGGCGTTTATACAGCTGACCCAAGAAAGGTTGAGAACGCAAGAAAGCTTAAAGAGATTTCTTACGATGAAATGCTCGAGCTTGCTACACTCGGCGCACAGGTACTCAACAACCGTTCAGTTGAAATGGCTAAGAAATATAACATCGAGCTTGAAGTCCTCTCAAGTATGACAAGAGCATCGGGTACAATAGTAAAGGAGAAAACAAAAATGGAAAAAATGTTAATCAGTGGCGTTGCTAAAGATACAGATGTTGCAAGAATTTCTGTAACAGGTATTCCTAATGAGCCTGGTCTTGCTTTCAAAATCTTCTCAAAACTTTCAGCTAAGGATATCAATGTAGATATTATTCTTCAGTCAATCGGTCACGATGGCAAGAAGGACATCAGCTTTACAGTACCAAAGTCAAGAGGTTCTGAGGCTGCCGAGGCACTCAAGGATTACATTGAGAACTTTGACGGTACAGAAATTCTCGTAGACGAGAGCGTTGCTAAGATTTCTATCGTAGGCGCAGGTATGGAAAGCCATGCAGGCGTTGCTACAAAGATGTTTGAGGCTCTTTACGATGCACAGGTAAACATTCAGATGATCAGCACAAGCGAAATCAAGGTTTCTGTTCTTATTGATGAGAACGATGCAGATAAGGCTGTTAAGGCTATCCACGCAAAATTCTTTGATTAATTTATTTTATTGCATTATAAAAAGCTCCTCGATTGAGGAGCTTTCAGTCTGTCGAAAAAACTCGAAATTCAGGATAACTGGATTTCGAGTTTT
>ERZ838399.607-NODE-607-length-41204-cov-15.317553_pt1 | contig 41204 bp, 31 predicted proteins | sample MGYA00519683_ERZ838399 | MGnify/ENA primary metagenome ERZ838399 (study PRJEB31850, sample SAMEA3708833) | human gut metagenome | biome: human gut; feature: human-associated habitat; material: faeces | place: China | collected 2014 ...
GAATGGAATTTCGTTTTATAGCACGGCACGGTTTAGCCACTTTATCGACAGTCTGAGACAGCCTAAAAATCAGGCTGTCTTTTTTATTGCGTCGTTAAACACAAATAAATCTTACTTGGTTTTTACGCTTTTTACCTTTGACCAAGATGAATATATCTTTTTACCGTTTACCGTTTTGTATGTGCGAACACGAACGTAATACTTTTTCTTAGACTTAAGTTTTTTAACGGTTGCCTTTGTTGTCTTTTGCTTAGTAACAGTAACGCTCTTATTGTTCTTTTTAAATTTTTTATCGGAAGAATACTGAATTTGGTATCCCTTAACGCCACTTACTTTTGCCCAAGTAACGGTAAATTTCTTTTTGCCTTTACTGAGTTTTTTAATCGACGTCTTTTTAGGCTTAACTGTCTTAGTGTTCTTAGTTGTGCTCGGTTTTGTTGTAGGCTGAGTTGTTGAAGGAGTTGTTGCAGGTTCGCTCGGCTTTGTTGCAGGTTTGCTGTCCTTAACCTCGTCCTGCTTTGTACCCTTAACAATAACGCTTACACTTCTGTAAGCCGCATTGTCGCCCAAAGGACCCGGATCAAAGAAGAAATCTGTTTCTTCAACAAACGAAGCTGAATAATATGTTTTAACCGTAAGTTTAACCATAGTATCCTTTTCAGGTCTTGTTACCTTACCTGTTTTTGCATCAATTATTTCGGGGTGATCGGATACCCAGCTTGAGCAAATTGAATAATAGCTGTAATCATCCGAATCTGCAGTATTTATCAAATCAAGATTGCGAGTAACATCAGCTGCACTCTTGTTTTCGCCCTTAATATTTGCAAAGTTTACGGCATAAAGAGCAGCGCTGTCAAGTCTTTGAAGCCTTGTATACGTATGATAAGGAACTACTACTCTTACCTCGCTTTCCTTAGTCTTATCGCCGCAAGTTAAAGTAAGTGAAAGGTCGTAAACTGCGCCGTAAAAATCTTCGTCATAATTTGAAGAATCAACGCCGTTATAATAGATATTGCCGTTTTTGAAAATAACTGTATTATCATCGTCACCGTCAATATTTTTAACGGCGTTTAATTTAACCGTGATTTTTTCATCGGATTTTACATTTGAATTAATTTTTTCTTCAACTGTTTCAATAACGTTTGTATCTTGATAATCGGAGTCAACGTCAGAAACGTAACCGAAATCGCCGTCTGTATGAACGCCAGAAAATTCAGTCATCATCATTCCGTCGCCCGACTGAGCAAAAAGATAATCGTCTGCTTTATTAAGAAGTGAATCATAAAGCGAGTCAAGTTTAACGGTAATTACATAGTTATTATTTTTAAGAGATGTATCGGTAGCATTAAACGTCTTACTTACAGTAATAAATCCCTCTGCTTGAGCGGTATAACGGTATTGACCGTAAACAACCGTATAATATCCGTTTTCATCAGGCAAAATTTCGTCGCCGTAAGCGCCGCTTGAGCCGTTCTTTTTAAGTGTGATTTTTGCATTTTCGGGTGTAACGTCAAATTTAACCTTATATTCGGTATATTTAAGATTTACCGTTATATTAAGTGACTTTGTACCCTCTGCGACAGTAAATGTACCCGCTGCCGTTTGACTGCCACTTTGATAAGTTGCATAGTATTTATATTCGCCTGGGGTAAGCTCAAACTGTGAGGTTTCATAGCCGTATTCGTCCTCTATCGGAGAATATGTTTGACTGCCGTTTGCTGACGTTACTTTTAAGGTAGCGTAATCCGTTTTAGCTCCCGTTGCAAGTTTAACGGTAAAATCAACTGTTGCACCCTCTTTTAATATAACATCAAGTTTAGTATTTTGAGTTAAAGTGATTTTTCTTACGTCACGAACATATCCCAAAGCCGAAACGGTAAGAGTGTATTCGGTATTAGCGCTGAGTGACGACGGATTTTGTTCAATATTACGACTGTCAAAAACACTGACTTTTGCGTTGTCAATAATCTCGCCTTTTTCATTCTTAGCAGTTACGTCAAGAGAATAAGTAGCAAGTTTTGTTTCAATATAAAGAACATAATCTCTTGTTCCTAAAACAGTTTTGCCGTCGGTTTTATCTAATATTTTAAGAGTAAGAGTAACAACCTTAGCACCTTCATTATATGACGGATGAGTGATTTTTGCACTGCTGTTTGTCACCTTTGCATAAGTATCGTCGCTTGAACTCCAAGAGGAAGTATAAAGCTTTGATGACGTGTCCTTTTTAAGAGAAACACTTGTTTTGGAAAGAGGGATAATATATCTGCCCTCATCATCCTTTTTAAGGCTGCCGTACGGGTCTATTGCCTTTGCGTATGTGCTGTTAAGATATGCCTCAACCTCGCTTGAATTTTCAGCCATAGCAGGAAATGCGCTCATAAGTACAAGCATAAGTGACATAAAAACTGCCAAAGCCTTTGTAATTGATTTTTTCATCTTTTCTCCTTTCAATTTAGAGCATAAAAAAATGCACCGTTTAAAACAGTGCATAAAAATTGTATCGCAAAAAGCATATGGGCATAGTTATCCCATATGTTAAATACTGCCGACTTCCAACCTAAAGCACTGCAAAAAACCATATACACGGCAGGTTTCCCGACTAATGCTTCAACCTTAAAATAAACCTTCTCACTCAAAAGAGCAATGGCCGCCTTTAGCGAATATTTCTCGTCAGCAAATACGGTAGAGGTTCGGACTGCTCCGGATTCGCACCGGATTCCCTTTTAATTTTATATTCAAAACAAATATAAAAACCTATGTATATCAGATTTGTTTTATTATATCTTGCAGTGCAGTATTTGTCAATATTTGTAAACGTAATAAAAGGCAACTCGATTGCTTTTTTATTGCGGTGCGCCGACACGGCAGTGCTACGTTCTTATTTGTTTACTTTTTGTGAATTTGCGTATATCTCATTCATTCTCTCATCAGGAAAATGATTATCAAGAAACTGCTCATAAACATTATTAGGTGCCTGACCTGCGTCACGCTTATCCATTCTAAGTCCTGCCGTGGCAGAAACAAAGGAATCAAAAATAAAGAATACTATAAAAGTCCACATAATAACATTGCCGAGCTTAACCGGAATTTTTTCAATAACCTTTGACATTATAGGATAAATTGCCTTAATCCAAAGTATTCCCAAAAGCCCCCAAAAACAGGAATAAAGAAAACATACTCTGCCGTTGATATTAAGCGGCATTTTGCTGTAATCCCACGCAACAGAGCCGAAAACTATTTCCTGACCTAATGAGCAAATATATTCAGTCACTGTGCCGACAACAAATGAAAGACAAAAGACCTTCCAAAGCGGTGCATCCTTTACCTTATAAAGCGCAAGGGTCAAAACGACTGCGCCCATACCGTAAGCAACGGAAAACGGCCCCCAAACAAGCGACTGACGTGATTCAATATAACCGTGTTTAATAAGGCACCAAAGCGTTTCGACAAGAAAGCCCACAATACAGCTAATCATAAAAATCCAAACAATCTTGTCAAAACACAAACCCTCGGCGTACTCGCTTTTTTCTTGCGATTTTTCCTGAACAAAATCATCTTTTTTAAATGTTTCAGTCATAATTAAAGCCTCCCTTATTTATCACGTCTTAATTATAGCACGCAAAAAATAAAAGAGGCTAAACTAATTATAAACTTTAAGTATTTCAATCATACAATTTTATACAGCTGTATAATTATATGTTTGAATAATGAGGTGAACAATGTTCACTCCCACATTGTATTAATACGCAAAATCTTAATTATTCATATATTCCGATTGATTTAATAACCGGGTTTGAGCGGCTTTGGCGAATAACAAAGCGAATACCCTTTGCCTTTTTGCCCTTAAGATTAATAATCTTTTTCGAGCCAATAACCGTGCCTTTGTATACACGCTTATACTTACCGTTTGCCTTTTTGATATAGAGGTCGAAAAGCTCAACACGCTGACTCTTTGTGATATCCTCCTGCAAAACCACGTATTTAACCTTACGTGTATCGTTAAAGTCAAAATCGAGAACACCGTTGTCCTTTGTAAGTTCACCGAGTTCATTATAAACAATAGGATTTGCAGTGATATTCTTAATCATTGAGCCGAGTTTTTCAAGATTTTTAGCGTCTTTTTTATGTATTTCGCCCTGTGGAGTCGGCGGAATATTAAGAAGGAGTGTGCAATTGTTACCAACTGAATTAAGATAGATTTTAAAAAGCTTTTTAGCACTTTTTGAGTTTCTGTTATCCTTTTCGTGGAAGAACCAACCCTTACGGATTGATACGTCAACCTCAGCAGGAAACCAACAGATATAAGCATTCTTTTCGAGAATTTTTCTTGAGCCTAAATCCTCATCCATTTGGTTATATTTTTGAAGAGATGAAGCCTGATTTTCATCCTGTTGGCTCAAAGCCATAATCCTGTCAGCCTCTCTCAAAGCGCAAGGAACAACGCTGTATTCGCTCTTTCTTGACTTACCGCCCTCATTGCCTACCCAGCGGATATCAGGACCGCAAATAGCAATATTGGCTTTTGGCTGAAGCTTACGGATAAGGTCGTAATATCTTTGCCAATCGTATTCAAATTTCTTAGCGTTTGAGCCCTTAGCACCGTCAAACCAAACCTCGAAAATCTCGCCGTAATTGGTGAGAAGTTCGGTAAGCTGATTGCAGAAATAATCGTTATATGCGTCAGTTCCGTAACGTTCATCGTGCATATCCCAAGGAGAAAGATAAACGCCGAAATCCATACCCTGCTTATGACATTCATCGGATACTTCTTTAACGATATCACCTTTATAAGATGAATTTTTTACGCAAAATGACGTATATTCACTTGGCCAAAGGCAGAAGCCGTCGTGGTGCTTACAAGTTAAAATAACACCCGTTGCACCCGCAGATTTAGCGGTTTCAACCCACTGCTTTGCATCTATCGACTTAATTGTGAAATCCGTCGCCTTTTCAACGCCTGCTCCCCACTCTCTGTCAGTAGCGGTGTTCATACCAAAGTGCATAAAGGTATAAAACGGTTTATCAACCAAGGCAAGCTGATTAGCACTCGGCTTAACTGAGATGTATCTTTCAACCTCTTTATCGTTAAGCGGATAGTTATTATTGACAGTAGTCCAGTTTTTATCAAAATTATTAGCCATATTTTCCCCTTTTAATAATCCTTACCCTTATTGTTATCCTTAATAAAATTGTCCTTATCACCAAGCTGCCATACGCATTTATTATATACGTACTGAAGTTTCTCCTTTAAATTGAGTTTAAAGGTAAATGGTCTTTTTTCAACCTCATCATAAGTTGGCGTTGCAAGCTTAGAAAACGGTGCATTTGTTTGGCTTGCAGCAAGAATAACAATATCATTATCATTTGGTAATGTGATTTCATTTTCGCCGTTTAAATCAAATTCAACAAGATAAAAATACATTATTTTTGCATATTGCACCTCGCCGTTTTTAAGGCAATGGGTAAATTCATATCCGATTTTGCCCTTTTTCATATAAGCGGTTTCGCCAAAATCGTACAAATCCCAAGCGGCAAATCGCTCAAATGACGAAAGAACATTTTTATTTATTTTCTTATCCCCAAGGATAAATTCTGCCATCTTGTCCCCTGTCATAGAAGCGCAGAGGAAAACAAGCCTGTTTTTATCCTTATCAAGTTTAATCCTTTGTGACGAGCAGATAAGAGAGTTTTTATTTGACTTATTAATATCAAATCTTACGCCGTTTGCCATAATTTCATCAGGGACAAGGGTATTGGGAATTGTATATTCAAAATCCCCCATCTGACCTTTTTTTGTAATAATGTTTTTATCAAACGGCAAATCAAGAGGCGTACTCTCAACTTTTTGAGCATCAAGTGAGGATTTTTTAAGTTTTAATGCAAAGCTCTTAATTTCATAAGGCTTAAAGCTTGTGATAAGCTTACCGTCTTTAACTGTTGCGTCGCCCTTATTTTCCTCGCTTGCATAAATTTCTCTTGCGCTTTCAATTCCTTCGCCCAAAGTGAGAGTAAAGTTTTCAATTTCAGAATTCGTACCCTCGTTAAGCCTTACCACTATTTCGTCGCTGTTTTCTGCCTTTTTGATTGCACGGATAATAACGTCATTGGTTGAAACCTCGCCAAAAGAATATTGTGTTTTAAGCTTACCCTGATGCTTAGTTGCAATATACGCAGTCATAGGGGTAACGAATTTTCTTGCTTCAAGCTGAGTAGCTGATTGAGCCTTGCCCTTATGGCTGAATATTGCATACGAATATCTGTTAAGCCCCAAATCCATAAACGATTGCATTGAATCAATACGGTAATTTTTCTTAGGAGTGTGAATTGCAGTAAGGCGGAGCGTATTATCCTTATATTTATCCCAACCGTACTTACATTCACTCAAAACAGACACGCCGAATTCTCCGCTTTTATCGGTCAAATCAACCCACTTTTGCGCCGGAACTTCAAAAAGATTTTCAGTCATATTGCCACGCTCAATAGCGCCCAAGCCCAAATCAAACGTTGCCTTATCATTTTCGCACGTGAATGAAAATTTGTTTTTGGCAAGAGTTCTTAAACTCTGCCATTCAATCTCGGAATAAACCTCTACTATATCGCAGCCGTCTGTAAGGGCAACAATATTAGTAAACGTGCTCTTCTTATCCTGCTGGATAACCTTAAACGATACTCTTGCAGGACCTTGCTCCAAAACAGTTACGGTAACAACATTAGGAATACGGTCGGCATCTTTATTTGCCTCTTTATAATTCATTTCCCAAGCCGGCCAATCCTTAGAACCGGTATAATTAAACAGACCGAGAGTAATCGGCTCTTTGAGTATTTCCTTTTCATCAAGTTCCTTATCAAGAATTGAAGAAATATTACCCTTGCGGTTAAGAGTTACGATATACTTTTGGTTTTCCATCATATTATCGTGATTGATTGAGATATCGCTTTTAACGCAACAAGGCTTATCGCTCAAACGAACGTCATAAATCCTTGTGCCGAGGCTTTCGACATCTGCAACAAACACAAGTTCAAGCGTACCGTCAGAAAGGGTAGAGGTTTGGCTTTTAACCTCTCTTCCCTTTTCATCATAAACACGAACATAAGCGCTTTGCAAATCTTCAAGTCTTACTGTTACAGCCCCACGTCTTTGCGCTTCAACAGGGTTGAAAACCATAACGGGTATGCCGGAGCAAAAATCGGTTTTCATAAGGCTTGAAACAGGCGAAACAAAGGCTTCAAGTTCATTTGTAAATTGATTCATTGAAACGGCATAATCATTCCAAGAACGCTTATATACCCTTTGGCAGCTTGTGCCGGGGATATCATCGTGGAATTGATGAGCAATAAAACGTTTCCACGAACGGTTGATGGCTTTTTGGTTATAATCGGTCAATCCCAAATAAGAGGATATAACACCGCCACGTTCGCTCAAATCGGCAAGTTCCTCGCATCTTCTGTTCCAACGCTTACCGATTGAACGTGAAGTATATCCGCCGACACCGTGATTTGTCATAACAAATTCGTTTTTCCAAACAGGAAGCTTTGATTTTTGTTCAGACGTATATTTATCTTCAATATCGTGATAAATTTCATCGGCAGATGCGGCAATAACCTTAATGTTGCTATTGTCGTTTTTCTTAATTTCCTGTTCGACAAAGGCAACGCTCTTTTCCTCAGGAGCGCCGCCTCTGTCGCCTATTCCGTGGAAAATATACGTATCGTTAAGGTCGTATTTTTCATTTTCCTTAAACTTATTAAGAACAAAATCCCAATCACGAAGTTTTTTAAGCGTATAGTAATAATCGTGAGGATTGATAGAAGCGTAAACTTCGCTGCCGTCAACACCCTGCCACTTGCCGATATCAAACGGAATACCGTAAGCACCGCCCCAAGCAAGTTTTTGAGTAGTAAAGCCGATTAAATTGGCATGACGCTCAATAGTCGGAAGTGCCCAACCAAAACCGAAACAGTCAGGCAAGTAGATATCAACACTTCTTTTTCCAAACTTTTCATCAAAATACGAATTGCCGAAAAGAATATTTCTGAAAAGTGCTTCAGGTGACGGAATATTTGTGTCACCGTTTTCAAAAGCAGAACCGCAAACATTCCATCTGCCGTTTTTGATATATTCTTTCATTTTTTCAAAAAGTTCGGGATAATATTCCTCCATAAGCTCATATCTGTATGAGCCTTCAAATGAGAATTTATATGTAGGATATTTTTCGAAAAGCCTGAAGTTATCAACTAAGGTATTATATATGTATTTACTTACAGTCGTTTCAAAATCCCAGCTCCACACCGTATCAAGGTGTGAGGTTGCAACGGTATATATTTTTTTATCAGCCATTATTGTTACCTCTTATTTCGGGTAAATTAAGTTTTTTTCAAAATCCGTCACCTTGATGCGTAACAGATTTTCTGCAATACAAAGTCAGTTACAGCTTATATTGCAACAATATTAACAAGCTTGCCTGGAACGTAGATTTCCTTTTTAATTTCTTTACCTGCAATTTCTGCGGCAATCTTTTCATCCTTCTTAGCAAGAGCAATAGCGTCCTCTTTGCTGATATCTACAGGAACAACAATTCTTGAACGAACCTTGCCCTTAACCTGAAGTGCAATTTCAACGTCGTTTTCCTGAGTCTTTGACTCATCAAAGCTCGGCCACTGAGCATCGTGAACTGCACCGCCGAAGTTCATAATCTGCCACATTTCCTCTGTTACGTGAGGTGCAAAAGGATTAAGAATAATTGTCAAATCACGAAGTTCTGCCTTATTAACACCCTTTGCATACATTTCGTTAACCAATGTCATCATTGAAGCAATAGCTGTGTTGCACTTAAGGTTGTCGATATCTTCCGAAACCTTTTTAATTGTTTTATGCATAATAGCCTCAAGCTGTGGTGAATATTCATTTCCGTCTTTAACAATTTCCTGCAAGTTCCAGAAACGCTCAACAAACCTCTTACAGCCCTTGATTGAATCGCTGTTCCAAGGAGCAGCCTTTTCAAAGTCGCCGATAAACATTTCATAAAGACGCATTGTATCTGCACCGTACTGGTCAACGATTTCGTCAGGGTTAACAACGTTACCTCTTGACTTAGACATCTTTTCACCGTTTTGACCGAGAATCATACCGTGAGAGGTACGCTTTTGATAAGGCTCCTTAGTAGGAACAACGCCGATATCATAAAGGAATTTATGCCAAAAACGAGAATAGAGAAGGTGAAGAGTTGTATGCTCCATACCGCCGTTGTACCAATCAACAGGGCTCCAATACTCTGCAGCTTCTTTGGATACAAGTTGCTTATCGTTATGAGGGTCCATATATCTTAAGAAATACCAAGACGAGCCTGCCCACTGCGGCATTGTATCGGTTTCTCTCTTAGCAGGTTTTCCGCAACAAGGACAAGTTGTATTAACCCAATCAGTCATTTTAGCAAGCGGAGATTCACCTGTATCTGTCGGCTCATAAGAGTCAACCATAGGAAGTCTTAAAGGAAGCTCGCTTTCAGGAATAGGAACATATCCGCAATCGTCGCACTTAACGATTGGAATAGGCTCGCCCCAATATCTTTGACGTGAGAATACCCAATCACGAAGCTTGAAGTTGACCTTTTGATGTCCTTTGCCCTCTTTTGTGAGCCATTCTGTAATAGCCTTTTTAGCCTCTTCAACGCTCATACCTGTAAGAAAAGCGGAATTTACAAGCTTGCCTGTTGCACAATCGGTAAACGCTTCGTTTTCAACTCCGACCTTTGAGCCTGCAACAACCTCGATAATAGGCAAATCAAATTTCTTTGCAAATTCCCAGTCACGGGTATCATGAGCGGGAACAGCCATAATTGCGCCTGTACCGTAAGAAGTAAGTACATAGTCTGAAATAAAGATAGGAATTTCAGTATCGTTTACAGGGTTAATGCCCATTACGCCGTCAAGCTTAACGCCTGTTTTTTCCTTATTAAGTTCTGTACGCTCAAAATCCGACTTATGTGCAGCCTCTGCCTGATAAGCACGGATTTCATCAATATTTTTAAGTTTATCCGCCCACTTTTCAATAAGAGGGTGCTCAGGTGAAATAACCATATATGTTGCGCCGAAAAGAGTGTCCGGACGTGTGGTATAAACAGTCAATGTATCACCAAGAGTAGTACCGAAATCAACCTCCGCACCTGTTGACCTGCCAATCCAGTTTTTCTGCTGAACCTTAACCCTGTCAATAAAATCAAGGTCGTCAAGGTCGTCAACAAGTCTTTGAGCGTATTCTGTAATTTTAAGCATCCACTGGCTCTGGTTTTTTCTGATAACCTCACTGCCGCAACGCTCGCAAACGCCGTTTACAACTTCTTCATTTGCAAGAACGCACTTACAAGAAGTACACCAGTTTACAGCCATTTCCTTTTTATATGCAAGTCCTTTTTTGAAAAGCTGCAAGAAAATCCATTGCGTCCATTTATAATAACTCGGGTCGGTTGTGTTAATCTCTCTTGTCCAATCAAAAGAGAAGCCGAGCGACTGAAGCTGCTGCTTAAATCTTGCAACATTCTTTTTAGTTACTTCTTCAGGGTGAATATGATTTTTAATTGCAAAGTTTTCAGTCGGGAGACCAAAAGCGTCCCAACCCATAGGATAAAGAACATTGTAGCCCTGAAGCCTTTTTTTACGTGCAACGATATCAAGTGCCGTATAAGACCTCGGATGACCTACATGAAGTCCCTGTCCTGACGGATAAGGAAATTCAACAAGGCAGTAATACTTAGGAAGTGAAAAATCCTGTTTTGCCGCAAATGTGTTTTGAGTGTACCAAACGTTTTGCCATTTGGATTCAATCTCTTTAAAATTGTACTCCATATTTTAATCCTCCAATAATTTTGCTGTATCTAAAATTTCGCCGTCTTCCCACAAGCGCTCAAGCGAATAAAAATCACGCTGTTGCTTATGAAAAATGTGTATAACGACTGAATTATAATCAAGGCAAACCCAAGAAGTGTTTCTGCCTTCAATATGATGAGGCTCTGCTCCGAGCAAATCAAGCTTATATTCAACCTCGTCGGAAACAGCTTTAACCTGAGTTGAGCTTGTTGCCGTGGCGATTACGAAATAATCGGTAAGAACTGTTAAATCGGTAATACCGATAACCTCAATATTTTCACCTTTTTTACTGTCAATCGCCTTTACGGCTGTTTTTACTATATCAAGTGCCTGCATAAATTCACCCTTTCTAATTAAAGTATTCATCAATAATCCAATTGTACGCCTCAACCGTCATGGGATGAAGCAATATCTGCCTTGACGCAACCGATTTGATTGTGTAGGCTGTGCCGTAAAGAAGACCGTATTCGATACCCCTTTGCGTTTCTTTTCTTATTATATCTATATCCTTATAATCTCTGTCGGCAGAAATGAAGTCGGCAAGATATATGATTTGCTCAAGCATAGTCATATTTGCTTTTCCTGTTGTATGATATCTTATAGCGTCTAAAATTTCCTCATCTTCTATCCCAAGAATTTTAGCCATTGCCGAGCCGGACGCTTGGTGCAAAAACTTATCGCCCCTTTTATCAAACGGATGAAGTTCAACACCTGCATATTTAATAATTTCAAGTTGAGCGGCTTTACCCGTTTCCTTAGTTATATCATGCAAAAGTCCTGCAATCTCTGCCTTTTCTACATCCTGATTATACCTTTCGGCAAGCTTTTTTGCACTTTGGGAAACGCAAAGAGAATGATAAAATCTTCTGCTCGAAAGCGTATTTTTTAAAATTTTCATATAAGCTTCGGTATCATACATTATAAATTCTCCTCTTAATTATATAATCATAAACCTTTTTGGGAACAAGAGAGGAAAAATCCTCGCCGTCTTTTATTTTTTGCCTTATTTCGCTTGAACTGACCTTTAAAACGGGAGAGGTCAAAAGCTTAAATTTATTCATATCAAGACCGTCAAGCCTTGAGGCAAAGCTTAAAATCTCCGCTTTTTCCTTGTCGTTTTCTCTTGCCGAAGTGCAAAGAGTTACAAGAGATAATATTTCTTTATACTTATACCACTTATCAAAATGAAGCATTTGGTCAGCGCCGATTATAAGGTAAAATTCTGCGTTTTTATATATTTTTTTAAGTTCTGAAAGAGTCAAATAAGTATAACTTTTGCCTGTCAGTTTAAATTCTATATCGCTTATTTCAAATTTATCAAACGACGATATTGCAAGAGAAAGCATATTAATTCTGTCCTCTTTAGGTGCAAAATCATCATCAGATTTATGCGGCGGTGAAGCTGTCGGGATAAAGAGTATCTTATCAAGCTCCAATTCATTAAGATAATGAAGCGCTAAGTTAATATGCCCATTATGAACAGGATTGAACGCTCCGCCGAAAACTCCTATTTTTTGCTTATCTGCCATAATATTTAGGTCTGTCGTATTTAGCGTAAGGGTTTTTAGCTTCTTTTTCTCTTTGGCGCTGTCTTTTGCCCTTGATTTTTACCTTCTTTTTAGCTGTTGCCTTAGAATTACCGGAACCTCTTTTTTTCTTTTTCTCTGCGATACGCTCCTCGTCCGCCTCACGGTAAAGAACTATAATTCCGCCGATTACCTGAATAACCTCAGCGCCAAGAGGCTCAGAAAGCTTTTGCGCAAGTTCCTTAGGGGATTCGGGTGCAGATTCAAGGTGAACTCTTATTTTAATAAGTTCTCTGTTATCAAGCGTATCGTCAATTTGAGTAAGTAAATTTTCGCTTATACCCTCCTTGCCAATTTGAATAATAGGTTCAAGAGGGTTAGCCTTTGCTCTTAAAGCCGCTCTTTCCTTAGATGTCATATAATTTTCTCCAATTCTTTAGTTAATAAACGAAGTGCGTTACCTCTGTGGCTGATTTTATCCTTTTCCTCGGCTGTATATCTGCCGAAAGCCTTGCCGTCAACAAGGAAAAGCGGGTCATATCCAAATCCCTCGTGACCGTCACGCTCAAAGCCGATAACGCCATTGCATTCGCCCCTTACGACGATTTCACGTCCGTCGGGGAAAGTACAGCAAATAGCACATACATAATGAGCCGTTCTTTTTTCAAGCGGTACACCATCAAGTTTTTCAAGAAGAAGGTCATTATTTTTTTCATCATTGCCGTGCTCACCTGCAAAACGTGCCGAAAAAATACCCGGTGCACCGTTAAGATAATCAACGCACAAGCCTGAATCGTCAGCAATCGCCGGCATATTCATTTCCTTACAAGCTGCTCTTGCCTTAAGCTTTGCGTTATCCTCAAAGGTTTTTCCGTCTTCTTCAACGTCCTCAAGCTGTTTGCCAAGCATTTTTGCAGTAACAACATTAATGCCGAGAGGAGATAAAATACGCTGCATTTCCGCAAGCTTTTTCATATTATTTGTTGCTAAAATAAAATCCATGATTTCCTCCTACTCCCTACTCCGACTTTTTATTATCAGCCTCATCTTCGTGCTGAATAAAATCCGTTATTTCCTTATCGTCATCGGGAATTTTGGCATCAAACAGTCCTGCTGCAAATGCGTCTGCGTCAAACGGCTGTAAATCCTCGATTTTTTCACCGACACCGACAAATTTAACGGGAACATCAAGTTCATTATTAATTGCAAGAACAACACCGCCCTTAGCAGTTCCGTCAAGCTTAGTAAGCACTATGCCTGTAATTCCTGCAGCTTCCTTAAAGTCCTTAGCCTGATTAACGGCATTTTGACCTGTTGTAGCATCAAGCACCAAAAGAATTTCCTTAGAAGCGTCGGGAAGTTCTCTTTCTATAACACGGCTGATTTTGTTAAGCTCATCCATAAGATTTTTCTTATTATGAAGCCTGCCGGCAGTATCAATAATGATTACATCACTGCCCCTTGCCTTACCGGCGGCAATGGTGTCATAAACAACGGAAGCAGGGTCTGAGCCTTCACCGTGCTTAATCAAATCAATGTCCGCCCTGTCAGCCCATACCTGAAGTTGCTCAATAGCAGCGGCACGAAAAGTATCGGCAGCGCCCAAAATAACGCTTCTGCCCTGTTCCTTTAACCTCATTGCAAGCTTGCCGATAGTAGTCGTTTTGCCTACACCGTTTACACCGATAACAAGAATTACTGACGGCTTGGTGCGAAGTCTCAAATAGCTGCCGCCCCAAACAATACCCGAAACAATATCCTTCATCATTTCACGTACTTGCCTTACGTCATCAACCTTATCGTTTTCTATTTTGCTTTTCAAATCACGGATAATTCTTTCGGCAGTCGGCATTCCGACATCGCCCATTATAAGAATTTCCTCAAGGTCATCAAAAAATTCGGGAGTTATTTTCTCATAAGAATCCACTACCTCGTCAAGTTGAGCGGTAATGCCCTCGTCTCTTGTCTTTTTAAGACCTCTTTTAAATACAGAAAAAATACCCATATCAATTCTTCCTTTATATTATTGGATTATATATTATTTATCGGCAGAAGTGAATTACCGCCCTATAATTAAACATTACTGATTATTCAAGTCCCATTTTTGCCGCAAGCTCAGCTGTTTGCAATTCAATAAGTTTTGAAACACCCTTTTCCTGCATTGTGACACCGTAGAGAACGTCTGCCTCCTCCATAGTACCACGCCTGTGAGTGATTGAAATAAACTGAGTTTTATCTGTCATCTTGCGCATATATTTTGCAAAACGCTCAACATTGACATCATCAAGTGCCGCCTCAACCTCGTCATAAATACAAAACGGAGCAGGTTGCACTTTAAGCACGCTGAACAAAAGCGCCATTGCCGCAAGCGACTTCTCACCGCCTGAGAAAAGGTTGATATTTTGAACTGACTTTCCCGGTGGTTGAATACGAATTTCAATAGGTGATTCAAGGCAATTGTCAGGTTCTTCCAAAACAAGCTCGCCCTTACCGCCGCCGAAGAAATCAGCAAAGCAAACCTTAAATTCCTCATTAATCTTATTAAACTGAGTAAGGAATTTTTCACTCATTGAAGCGGTCAAATCCTCAATTATCTTCATAAGCTCGCTCTTCGATTTTTCGACGTCGCCTATTTGCTCCTTAAGGAAGGTATAGCGCTCGCTGACCTCTTTATATTCCTCAATAGCACCGACGTTGATTGAGCCGAGACTCTTAATTGCAACCTTAATCTCGTGGAGTCTGCGCTTAGCCGCCGTCATATCATCAATTTGAATATCAAGCGCCTCTGCCTCGTGCTTTGTAAGCTCATATTGCTCAAAGAGCATATCGTTAAGCTCATCATACTCTTTTTTCATTGCAATTTTTCTTTCATCAAGACGAACAATAGAACCCGAAAGCTTTTCTCTGTCCTGATTTTTAATCTTTTCCTCGCCTCTAAGCTCTGTTGTGCGCTTTTCAAGTTCATTTCTTTGATTAATCTGCTCGCTTACATCCTTATCGGACTGCTCCGCCTTAACCCTGAGGTCATTGGCAGACGCTTTAATTTCATTGATTGAGATAAGAAGCGTTTGATTTTTCTCTTCAATTGACTTAATCTCGTCCTCAATCGTTTTAACCCTGTCAAACTGAGAATTTTTTCTGAAATTAAGTTCTTCAACAGAAAGCTTAGCTGCCTCGTTATCCTTGGCAAGGGTTACAAGTTCAAGATTGATTTTCTCGCTCTTTTCCCTATACTCATCACGTTTTGCATTAAGTTCGCTTGCATTGCCTGAGGTCTTTTCAAGCTCACTTTCGGTCTTTGAAATTTCATCTTCAATCGATTTGATTTCAACCTCGCAGGATTTTGCCTCATTTTCAAACTCTGCAATTCTCTGCTTGGCGCTGTCCTTTTCGTTAACAAGAACAGAAAGTTGAGAGGATAAAAGGTCATACTTTTCAGCAACAAGCTTATGCTCGCCCTGCGCCCTGATAAGTTCTTCTTTAGCCTGCTGCAAATCAGCTTGCGCACCCTGCAAAGCGGCAAGTGCAAAGTTAGCCTCCTCAAGTGCTGTTTTATACTCAGCCTTGATTTCCTCAGCTTGCTTTTCAAGCTTTTTGGCTTCATTATTAAGTTCGTCAATCATATTACCACGAGAGAGGATACCTGCGCCCTTTGACTGCGAACCGCCTGTCATTGAGCCGCCGGGGTTAATAACCTGACCGTCAACGGTAACAATTTTAAATCTGTTTGAATATCTTTTTGAAATACCTATAGCCGAGTCCATATCCTCAACTATAACAACTCTGCCCAAAAGGTTAGAGATAATATTTTTATACTCGTTTTTACAATCAACAAGGTCGCTTGCAATTGCAACAAAACCCAAGTTATCGTCAAGATCTCTTTCATCAAGGCTTCTCGGCTTAATTGCCGAAATGGGAAGGAACGTTGCCCTGCCGACACGATTATTTTTAAGATAATAAATTGCACGCTTAGCATCTGCTTCATTGCCGACAACTATATTTTGCATTGCCGCACCGAGTGCAACCTCAACTGCCACGCTGTATTCATTATCAACAGTTATGAGTTGAGAAAGCGGTCCGTGAATACCTGAAAGTGCCTTATTCTGCGCCTGACGCATAACCGCCTTAACAGCACCCGAAAAACCTTCCATATTCTTTTCAAGGTCTAAAAGCATTTTAGCTCTTTGCGCCTTTTGGTTATATTCGTTAGTTACTTTTTCAAGTTCTGCTTTAATCTTATCTGCATTGGCATTTTTATTTTCAAGCTTGATTTTATAGCCCTGCATTGAATTGTTATTTTCATCAATTCGTGATTGCAAACTTTCTAAATTTTCATCACTTTTTGCTTTAAGCTCTTTAAACTTTTCAAGTTCCTCACGGCTTTTTTCAATTGATGAATCAACAACGCTCTGCCTTGACTTGATTTCCTGAGAAGAAGTGAGCGCCTGAGAACATTTAACACGGCAGTCGGAAAGTTTCAAAGTAAGAGAAGTGATTTTTTGATTAAGTTCAACAGTAAGTTTTGAAAATTCTTCATTAGATGAAAGAAGATTATTCATCTCATCCGTAACACTTTTAAGCTCAGCCTTCTTTTCCTCAATTTCCTTAACGCTTTTTGAGATAAACTGCTCTTTTTCCTCTATCTGAGCATCAATAGAAAGATTGGTGTTATCAACATCGCCGATATCGTTTTTTAGTCTTTCAATAGTTTCGTTATTATGATTTAAAGTAGTTTCTAAAACGGAAGCCTCGCCGTCTTTGCGAAGCGCCTGCTCCTCATAAGCCTTTGAGCCTGCTCTGATTTGCTCGATTTGGGTATTGATTGAAACAGTCTTTTGCGCTATTTCTTCAATCTCCTGTTCAATCTCTTTAAGTTCCTTTTCGCAAACGTCATAGGATGCGTTGGCAGCGTCAATTTTATGCTCCTGCTCTCTTAAATCATTGGTAAAGCGGTTAATCTTATTTACCCATACACCTATTTCAAGCGTTTTTTTCTCATCGGAAAGAGTGATAAACTTCTGCGCCTTTTCGCTCTGCTTTCTGAGCGGCTCAACTCTGCTTTCAAGTTCGCCCAAAATATCAAGAAGCCTGACTAAATTTTCCTGCGCTTGGTCAAGCCTGCGGGTAGCGTCTTTTCTTTTATGACGAAAAAGGGAAATACCTGCGGCTTCTTCAAAAAGTTCACGCCTGTCCTCATTTTTTTGCGAAATGATTGAGTCGATCTTACCTTGACCTACCATTGAATAGCCGTCTGAACCGAGTCCCGTATCCATAAACAGTTCTCTTATATCCCTTGCTCTTACTATTTCGCCGTCAATTTTATATTCACTTTCGCCCGAACGATAATATCTTCTTGAAACGGTTACAACCTCACCCTTATCTTTAAGCGTTTGGTCGGTATTGTCAAGAGTAAGCTGGACCTGAGCAAAGCCCAAAGCCTTACGTGCAGAAGTACCGCTGAAGATAACATCCTCCATTTTTGAGCCACGAAGAGATTTAGAACTTGTCTCGCCCAAAACCCAACGAACTGCGTCGGAAATATTACTTTTGCCCGAACCGTTAGGGCCGACAACTGCGGTAATACCCTTGCCGAAATTAAGCGTTGTCCTGTCCGGAAAAGACTTAAAACCTTGTATTTCAAGTGATTTTAATACCATTATTTTATCTCCAATTCATCAACATCAAGACTGTTGTCGATAACAATTTTTATATTATATCCTCTCTCGATAAGTAGATAGATATTTGATTTTTTATTTCCTTTCAGCTTTGAAAGCGACTTTGAATTAACTGCCACCTCATAATCAGCCGGAGGAAGCGCAAGAATTTTATCAACCATAATTCTTGACTTTACAAGCTCGCCAAAGCTGTCGTGAAAACCGCCTGCAAGCATATTTTTCTTAATATCCTCGCTTGAATGAAGCCCCAAACGAATGATTTTTATATTATTCTTTTCAAAAAGCAAAACAAGTTTTGCGCAAAGCTGCGCCGATTCGTCAGCGTTGAGCGGCTTATATTCACCGCTTAAATAAAGGTCTGCAAGATATGTACCTTTTAATACAACAGTAGGATAAATCCTTACGGTTTGGGGCGATAGCGCAATTATTTTTTCAGCCGTTTTAATAGCTTTTTCTTCACTGTCCTTATAAAGACCCGTCATCATTTGAAGCCCAAGCTCAAAACCGTATGACTTAATAAGCTCTGACGCATTTTCAACGTCTTTTGCCGTATGACCTCGCCTGTTAGCCAAAAGCACCTCATCGTCCATACTCTGCGCACCAAGTTCAATACTTGTAACTCCGTACTCTTTGAGCAAATCCAAAATTTCTTCGTCAATGCAGTCGGGACGGGTAGAAATTCTTATACCCTTTACCTCATTTGATTTTATATATTTATTTGCCGCTTTCAAAAGAGAAATCATATACTCTCTGTCAATCGCAGTAAATGAGCCGCCGAAAAAGGCGATTTCATAATCAAAGCCTTTTGACTTAAGCGCCGTTTTAACTGCCTTGTCAACGTCCTGCGGTGTGGGCTGATTTGCCTGCCCCGTTATTGTTTTTTGATTGCAAAACGAACACTGACACGGGCAGCCTAAATGAGGAACAAAAATACTTATATTACCTTTTTTCATATTACACCCATTAATTTAAGTGCCTCTCTTGCCGCAGCCTGTTCTGCACTTTTTTTACTTCCACCCTTGCCCTTGCCGATAACGTTTGAATTAAGGTGAACTTCAACCTCAAATGTTTTATTATGGTCAGGTCCGCTCTCGCCGACGAGAACGTAATTTACATTTTCATCGGGGTTTTGCTGAACTATTTCCTGCAGAGTCGTTTTATAATCCTTAAAATTGATATGATGGGTTTCAACAGCAGGAGCAAGAAAATGAAGTACAAATTTTTCCGCATTTTCCATTCCGCCGTCAAGATATATAGCGGCAATAAGCGCTTCAAATGCATTTTCTAAAATCGACGGTCTGTCAGCACCGCCCGTGTTTGACTCTCCCTTGCCTAAAAACAGGAAGTTACCGAGTGATATCTGCCTTGCAAAATCCGAAAGTGACTGAGTGCAGACAAGAGAAGAACGAAGTTTTGACAAATCGCCCTCAGGCATATCGGGAAAGCGATGAAAAAGATAGTTAGCCGAAATGATAGAAAGCACGGCATCACCTAAAAATTCCATTCTCTCGTTACACTTAATTTTATTATGCCTTTCGTTTGCAAAGGAAGAATGTGTAAGTGCCTCCATAAGATAAGCCTTATTTTTGAAATTATATCCTATTTTATCTTCGATAGTTGCCATTTTTATTCCTCTTGCGTATTTATTGAAAATTCATTTTCAATTGAACTAATCAAATTGTTATCCAAAAACCAAATTGCCTGCTTGATTGCGTTTTTAAATGTACGTGCATCTGCCGAGCCGTGAGACTTAATTACAGGCTTTTTAACACCAAGCATAACGGCACCGCCGTATTCCTTATAATCAAACTGCTTTTTCATATCGTCAATACCCGATTTAACTCCGAGATATGAGATTTTAGAAAGCGTATTTTTCATAAAAGCGTTCTTAATACCATTCATCAAAACTTTTGCAACGCCCTCATACGTTTTAAGAATAAGATTACCTGTAAACCCGTCGGCAACAACAACGTCTGCGTCGCCGAACGGAATTTGCCTACCCTCAATATTGCCTACAAAATTGTAAGGTGCATTTTGCATAAGTTTATAAGCCTCTTTAACGGTCGAAGTACCCTTTGTGTTCTCCTCGCCGTTATTTGCAAGCGCAACCCTTGGGTTTTCGACTTTCATAATTTTTTGCATATAAAGGCTTCCCATTTTGCCAAACTGATATAAAAATTCAGCTCTGCACTCGGCATTTGCACCACAGTCCATAAGAAGAAACGGCTTTTTTGCACTTGGCATAACAGAAGCGATTGCAGGCCTTTTAACACCTTTAATTCTTTTAGTAATAAGTGTTGAGCCTACTGTTACGCAACCTGTATTTCCAGCACTCACAAAAGCGTCGCCTTCACCTTCATTCAAAAGTTTAAAGCCGATACCCATTGATGAGTCTGCCTTTTCTTTAAGTACTGCCTTTGCATCGTCATGCATTGTGATAACTGAATTTGAATTAACAATTTTCACATTTTCAAGTGCAATATTATTATCCTTAATGCATTTTTGTATTTCTTTATCATTTCCGACAAGTACGGGAGCAATTCCGTATTCTTTTTGAGCAAGATAGGTACCCTTAAGTATCTCAAGCGGAGCATTATCCCCACCCATGGCATCAATAATTATTCTTTTTTGCATGGCAAATATTGCACCCTTTCCCAACTTAATTTTAACTATAAGGTTTTCATACTTTCTTCAAGGCTTGCAAGCGCTCTTTGCGCCATAGCGGCATAGCGCTCTTTTTTATCCTTAATTTTCGGCTCTATTGCAGGCAGCACACCGAAGTTAGCACCCATAGGCTGAAAATTCTTAACGCTTTCGTCACTGATATAATCGCTCAAAGCGCCTATCATAGTAACATCAGAGAGTGTGAACGGCTCTTTACCCTGCGCTCTTCTTACGGCATTGATACCTGCCATAATTCCGCTTGCCGCACTTTCCATATATCCCTCAACTCCCGTGATTTGACCTGCAAAGAAAAGGTTGTTTTTATTTCTAAATGAAAAATCGTTATTAAGAAGCTTTGGTGAATTCAAAAACGAATTCCTATGCATAACACCGTAGCGCACAAACTGAGCATTTTCAAGCCCAGGAATCATAGAGAAAACACGTTTTTGCTCGCCGAACTTCAAATTGGTTTGAAAACCCACAAGATTAAACATTGTACCCTTTGAATTTTCACGTCTTAACTGAACACAAGCCCAAGGTCTGTGCCCTGTGTTCGGGTCGACCAAACCGACAGGTTTCATAGGGCCGAAACGAGGAGCGTCAAGCCCTCTTTTAGCAAGTTTTTCAATCGGCATACAGCCCTCATAGACGTCAAAATCGTGAACAATTGCGCCCTCGGCATTAACAAGTTCATTAATAAAAGCCTCATACTCTGCCTTATTGAACGGGCAATTGATATAATCATCGTCACCGCCACGCTCATAACGTGAAGCACCGAATGCCTTAGACATATCAACACTCTCTGCAGTAACAATCGGAGCGGCGGCATCATAAAACGAGAGATACTCACCTGTAATATTGCTGATACTTTTTGCAAGAGCGCCGTCTGTCAACGGACCCGTTGCAACAATTGTTATTGTATCGTCGTCAAGTTCTAAATCCTCAACTATTTCATTAATCACCTCAATATTGGGGTGAGATTTGATTTTTTCAGTCACGCTTTTTGAAAAAATATCCCTGTCAACTGCCAAAGCGCCGCCTGCCGGAACACTCGACTGCCTTGCAATCGGTACCGTAAGCGAGCCTAAACGAGCCATTTCCTCTTTCAAAAGACCTGCTGCGCTTTCAATACGTGAGGCCTTAAGTGAATTTGAACACACAAGTTCACAAAACAAGTCCGACTTATGCGCCTCGCTCTTTTTAATCGGCTTCATTTCATAAAGCAAAACATTATATCCGTTATTTGCAATCTGCCACGCAGCCTCAACTCCCGCAAGACCTGCGCCGATAACCTTAAATTTCATATAAATTACCGTTTATTCTTCTGTTTTCTTTTTTCTCGGAGCCGGCTTTGTAAAACCGCAGCCCTCTGTATCGGGGCAATAAAGCACATTGCCCTTGCGTTTAAAGAGCGACTTGCCGCAACGAGGGCAAACTTCGTCGCTCGGTGCGTCCCAAGTCATAAAATTACACTTAGGATAATTTGAGCAACCGTAGAATGACGAGCCTCTCTTGGTTTTTTTCTCAATTACGTCGCCGCCGCATTCAGGGCACTTAGCCTTAGTCCTGAAAATAAGCGGCTTTGTATTTTTACATTCCGGATAGCCGGGGCAAGCAAGAAATTTACCGAACCTGCCGACTTTGACAACCATATTTCTGCCGCACTTTTCGCAAATTTCGTCTGTTTCTTCTTCCTTAAGCTTAATTTTAACGCCCTGCATTTCCTCTTTAGCTTTTTCAAGAGGCTTTTCAAAATCATCATAATAAAGGCGAATCATATCCTTATAATTTTTTTCGCCGGAGTCGATTTTATCAAGGTCAGCCTCCATTTTGGAAGTGTATTTAACATTAACAATATTAGGCATTTTATCTTTAAGAAGATTTGTTACAGCCTCGCCGAGTTCAGTCGGCACAAACTGCTTGCCCTCACGCTTAACATATTCACGGTTGAGAATAGTTGAGGTGATAGTAACATAAGTTGACGGTCTGCCGACGCCGTTTTCCTCAAGTGCTTTAGTAAGGGAAGCTTCGGTATATCTTGCAGGCGGCTGAGTAAAGTGCTGATTGCCCAAAATACTCTTAAGCTTAAGTTCGTCGCCTTCCTTAAGAGCTGGGAGAGGAGATGCGCTGTCGCTCTTTTCATCGTCAACCTTTTCCTCGTAAAGCTTTGTAAAGCCGTCAAACTTAACTGTATAACCTGTGGCGGTGAAAATATATTCTCCTGCCTCAATCTCGATTTTCATAGTTTCCTGCATACAGGATTCCATAAGAGATGCAATAAATCTTTCCCAAACAAGTTTATAAATTTTATATTGGTCGCTTGTAAGATATGGCTTAACCTGCTCAGGTGTAACCTTTGGCATTGACGGTCTGATAGCCTCGTGACCGTCTTGAATATTACTCTTTGATTTAAAATATCTCGGCTTTTTAGGGAGATACTTTTCGCCGTATGTCTCTGTAATAAATTCGTTACCGGCTGCTCTTGCTTCTTCAGATATACGAAGCGAGTCTGTTCTCATATAAGTGATAAGACCGACTGTGCCGAGTTCTCCTGCCTCAACGCCTTCGTAAAGTTCCTGCGCCGCCTTCATAGTTCTCCTTGCTTGGAACGAAAGACGTCTTGAAGCCTCCTGCTGAAGAGTTGACGTGATAAAAGGAGGAGTAGGGTTTTTCTTTCTGCTGCCCTTTTTAACGCCCTTTACAATATAACTTTCGCCGTCAAGGTCAGAAAGAACGCTGTCACTTTGCTCTTTATTTTCAATCTTGATTTTTTCGCCGTTTTTAGTTGAAAGAGAAGCTGAAAACACCTTTCTTTCCGGCGGATTTGTAAACTTAGCATCAATCGACCAATATTCCTCAGCCTTAAATGCACGAATTTCATTTTCTCTGTCAACAATCAATCTGAGAGCGACCGACTGAACACGGCCTGCCGAAAGACCTCTTCTGATTTTTTGAGAAATAAACGGCGAAAGCTTATAGCCGATAAGTCGGTCAAGAATACGCCTTGCCTGCTGAGCGTCAACCAAATCAATATCAATTTGACGTGGCGCATCCATTCCGTTTTTTACTCCGTTTTTTGTAATCTCATTAAATGTAACTCTGTTTTTATCCTTAAGGTCAAGACCCAAAAGAGTGGCAAGATGCCAAGAAATAGCTTCTCCCTCACGGTCGGGGTCGGTTGCGAGATAAACATAGTCCGCATTGTCAGCCTTTTTCTTAAGGTCTTTAACGAAGTTTTCCTTTCCTTTTATTACCGCATATTTCGGTTCAAAGTCATTTGCAATATCAACACTGAGCCTTGCTGCCGGCAAATCCCTGACGTGGCCCATTGAGGCAATAACGTCATAACCTCTTCCGAGATAGCCTTTAATATTTTTTGCCTTTGCAGGTGACTCCACAATTACTAATTTAGACATATTCTGTTTCCTTTCAGGATTTTTTAAACCTCTTACCTGAGGCACTTATTATCACTTTTTTAAGTTCGAGAAATGTTAAAGCTACAAGAACCTGCGAAGCGGTTAAGCCCGATTTCTCGATTATATCATCAACCTGAGTAAACTCATCGCCTATGCAGTCATAAACGATTTTGTTGTTTCCCTCAAGCAACCATACATTTTCGTCAATTTTTCTTCTGTTTTCTCTTCCTTTTTCAAGATTTTCAAAGGAGTATTTTTTATCAATCAAATTATTTTCAGGCGTCGGCTTAACATTAAGCTCCTTAGCCGATTTTTTCTTAACAATAGAGGTATCAAGCGTTTTTTCCGAGTTATCAAGGACTATTTCATTAGCAGTCCTTATTTTAGATAAATCAAGAGTCGGATAATCATTTTCATAAGCCTCAACCACGTTAACGGGATTGATTGCAAGCCTTGCGCCGTCGCTTATAAGTTTATTTGTACCTGAAAAATCGCTTGAAAATATAGAAGCGGGAACGGCATAAACATCACGGTTTTGCTCAATCGCAAGATTTGCGGTAATAAGACTGCCGCTTTTAACACCTGCCTCAACTACCAAAATGCCTAAACTCAAACCGCTTATAATTCGGTTACGCATAGGAAAAGAAGTTCTGTTAGCCGGAACATTGGGCTGATACTCAGTAACAAGTGCACCGCTTTGCTTTATCATATTTCTTAAGCCTTCGTTAGCCTTTAAATAATTATTACCAAGCCCGTTTCCCAAAACGGCAACTGTTTTTCCGCCGCAGGCAAGAGCGCCTAAATGAGAATATGTATCAATTCCCAAGGCTCCGCCGCTTACAACGAGAGCACCTGCCTCGGTAATACCCTTAGCCATAATGTGCGCCGCTTTGATTGCATATTCACTTGCCTTTCTTGTGCCTACCATACCGATGCAAACAAGATTATCAATATCGGGCAGCTTTCCGTCAACATACAAAACGGCAGGCGGATTAATTATCTCCTTAAGCCTTTTTGGATAAGCTTTATCGTCAAAATCAATTATTTTATAACCGTTTTTTGAGCAGCAATCAATTATTTCATCTGACTTTCCAACATCAGTCATTATCAACTTTTCAACCTGACGTTTAGATAAAACCGTGCTCATTTTCCATTCGCTTTCACCAAGCTCATAAAGAAGTTTTGCACTTTTATATTCATCAATTATGCTTTTTATTTTAGCGCCGTATCCAAGAGCGTTTTGAAGCCAAATCCAATACCTTGCATTTTCACTCATCTTTGCATCTCCCACATCGTTATGGCTGCCGCCACATGCGCATTAAGGCTTTCTGCACGGCCGGGCATAGGAATTGTTATTTTTTCATCACACATTGCCATAACCTCATCGCTTACCCCGTTAGCCTCATTACCGATAACGCAAAGGCAGGAGGCTGAAAAATCGATTTCGTTTATTTTTTTTGCAGAGGTATCAGGCGAAGTGGCATACGTTTTAATTTTGAGGGACTTTGCCTGATTTAATATTGGAACAAGGCTTAAACATTCAATAACCTCAATCCTGAGCGCCGAACCCATTGATGCACGCAAAACCTTTGGGTTATATACATCGCACCCTGAGCCGACAATTACGCCGCCAATGCCGAGTGCCTCCGCCGTCCTTATAACTGTGCCGAGATTACCCGGGTCTTGAAGATTATCTGTAGCAATATACTTTTTGCCGTTTTGAAGAGCGTTATTATCATTTTTCATTTTGCAAACTGCAAAAATACCTTGAGAATTCTTCGTTTCGCTTAATTTTTGCGAAAGAGTATCGCTTATGAAATAAGAGGCTTTGCTTTTCCTTTGCATTAAAACGGACTTTTCAAAATACCTTTCGTTTGCGCTTTCCGTTATTAAGAATATTTCAACCTCATAAAAAGAGTTAAGGACGTCAAAAACAAGCCTTGCCCCCTCAAGAACAAACAAGCCCTGTGCCCTGCGCTCCTTGGAAGAGGTAAAGAGTTTTTTAACGCCCTTTATTATTTCGTTATTTTTACCTGTGATTTTTTCCATACACAACTCCAAGAAAGTGTGCCAATAATTTACATTCGTTTAAAGAAACCACTGACTGCATTATTATATATTATATTATTTTTATATATTACATTATAAGCGGAAAAAATTCAATACCCAAAATAAATTTTTTATAAAAAAGCGGAATAACAATTTATGTCATTCCGCCTCAGCAATTATTTAGTTTTAACAGTTTTAATTTTGGACCAAGCTGAATAAACGGTCTTACCGTTTTTAGTTTTATACGCTCTTACTTTTACATAATATTTTTTCTTGCTTTTAAGCTTTTTAACAGTCGATTTTGAAGATTTGACTTTAACTGTTTTGGTAGTCTTTTTAGTGAATTTTTTGCTTGTTGAAAGCTTAATTTGATAGCCCGAAGCGGCTTTATTGTCAGAATTATTTACAGTTATTTTCTTTTTTCCCGCTTTTAGTGAATAAATTTTAGGGGTTTTAAGAATTTTCTTTTTATCGCCCTTTGTTTTGTAGGAATAACCGCAAAGATAACATGTATATGTATGATATCCGGCTGAAAAATAAGTAGGTGAAGTTGTTACAACATCAAAATAATGATTGCAAACATAATTTGAAACGGAAAAAGTATAATCACCTGCACTCAATATCCTGAAATAATAAGTACCTTTAAGAAAATCAAAATTCTTGTCTGTGACCTTTTTCTGCGCTTTATCGCCTAAAACAAATACGGTATCAATAATATTTTTATCATCATTTTGATAAATCTCAACTTTTGCGGCAGAATTTGATGAAATCGATAATGTATATTTTGCCGCTTGATTTAAGTCGAGTTTAAAAACAGTTCCTGTAATTTCCGTCGCAGGGCGGTTATAAATTGTGCCGATTACAAGATTTTCAGCGCTTTGAAATGTGTTTTTACCGCTCTGACTTGACCAGTCCTCACCAAATGCAGCATTTGCGCAAAATAAGCTTGAAACAAGCATCAAAAATGCCAATAAAACACTTGAAATTTTTTTCATATTCAATCACCCTTTCGTCATTATAATATCACTAATTTATACAGTTGTCAAAATATTTTTCGTTCTACTTTAGTTTAAATTTACACTTTACAATAACTAAGAAAAGAACTAAAATAAAAATATGAAAAAGGAAAAGAGATGAAAAATATGTGGGCGGTATTTGCAGTTTTATCGGCAGTATTTGCGGCTTTAACGTCAATTCTTGCAAAGGTTGGTATCAAAGATGTTGACTCTAATCTTGCAACGGCAATCAGAACGGTTGTAGTTGTTGCAATGTCTTGGCTTATGGTTTTTATCACCAATGCGCAATCGGGAATCACGAATATTGGCAAAAAAAGCTGGATATTTCTTATTTTGTCAGGTCTTGCAACCGGTGCTTCGTGGCTTTGTTACTACAAAGCAATACAAATCGGAGAGGTTTCAAAAGTTGTGCCTATTGATAAATTAAGCGTCGTAATCACTCTTGTTTTGGCATTTATATTTCTTCACGAGGACTTCAATATCAAGTCACTTATCGGCTGTATTTTGATTGCGGCAGGCACGCTGATTATGGTTCTTTAAATTCTTCACTCGCCCTTAATTCGTTTAAGGGCGTTTTTTTCTAAGCGGGAAACCTGAGCCTGTGATATACCGACCTCACGTGCAACCTCCATTTGCGTTTTGCCCTGCATAAAGCGAAGGTACATAATATTTCGTTCTCTGTCATCAAGTTTTTTGATTTCGTCTTTAATAGAAATTTCATCTACCCAATCTTTATCGGTCGAGTTATCGCCCACTTGATCCATAACAAAAATAGTATCACCTCCGTCATTATATACCGGCTCATAAAGTGATACCGGGTCAACAATTGCTTCAAGAGCAAGAACAACATCGCTTTTTTTCATTTCAAGCCTTTGAGCAATTTCCTCAATAGTCGGTTCCTTGCCGTTTTCATTTATAAGCTGTTCCTTAACCTGCATTGCTTTATAAGCAGTATCTCTCATAGAACGGCTGACACGAATGGGATTATCATCACGCAGATATCGCCTTATTTCACCTATACACATCGGCACGGCATAGGTGGAAAAACGAACATTAAGGTCAGTATTGAAATTATCTATAGCCTTTATAAGGCCGATTACGCCGACTTGAAAAAGGTCGTCCATATTTTCCCCTCTGTTTGAAAAACGTTGCACTACGGACAGTACAAGGCGCAGATTGCCCTCAACAAGCTCATTTCTTGCATTTTTATCTCCGGCTTGAGCCTTTTTTAAAAGTTCCATTTTTTCTTTTTCCTTGAGCACCTTAAGTCTGCCGGTGTTAATACCGCATATTTCAACTTTATTATATTGCACAAAATCACCCTTTTTCAATTTATGTACAAAAATATTATTGACAAAAAAGAGTGACGTTATGTGCAAAAATAAAAAGAGAGATGAAATAAATCATCTCTCAAAATTACAATAAAAAAATTTATTCTGTAATATTCTTAATAATCTGCTGCATTTGCTCCATTTTTCTTTCCATATCGGCAACAAGAGCAAATTGATTTTTAGCACGAACAAGATTATGCTCAGGGTATGCAGTCTTAAAATATGTATCGCCATTGAGATAATCGGTAAGAAAACGCATACCGCACTCAAAGGTCATAAGTTTGGCGGAAAAGGCAAGATTATCTATTTCGCACTGATTAAGAGCATCGCCTGCCTCGCTCAAAAAGCCTTTTGCATACGCCTCAAAATAATCAAGCATAAGCTCAATCTTATCATAATTATCGTCGTCCTCGGCGCAGGAGTTAGCACCAAAGCGAATAGAATCGCCGAAATCATAAAGCGCAAGACCCGGCATAACCGTGTCAAGGTCGATAACGCAAATAGCATCATCGCTGTCGCTGTCAAAAAGAACGTTATTAAGTTTTGTATCATTATGGGTTACACGAAGTGGGAGTTCACCTTTTTCAATAAGTTCAACAAGCTTTTTGCAATCCTCACGCCTGTGCATAACAAACTTAATTTCTTCACCGCAATTAACAGCTCTGTCCGCCTTATCAGCCTGAACTGCAGGGATAAATTCATTTTCATATCTCCAAATTGTATTATGGAAATTCTTAATAATTTCGCTGAGACTTTCAGCCGGAAAATCACTTAAATACTTTTGAAATCTGCCAAATGCCTTACCGCTTTTGCCAAAAACCTCTGCGCTGTCAACCGTGTCGTACGCCTTTGAATTGTCAACAAAACGATAAGCACGAAAGCAAGAGCCGTCCTCGTCTTTAAAATATTTATTTCCGTCAAAAGTTCTGATAAAATGAAGCGTTTCTCTATGAGGGTTACCGCCGTCAGCTTTAATCTTTTCTCTCAAAAAGTCGGTAACGGAGAAAATATTGTTCATAAGAGCATCAATATCAGGGAAAATGCTTGTATTAACCTTTTGAATTACATAATTTCTCTTCTTGCCATCTTCATTATATGTTGCAAGAAACGTAGTATTAATATGACCTGAGCCGAATACATCGCAAGATTCAAGCTTACCCTTAAACTTAAACTGCTCAAGAACGTGATTAATATTCATGATAATCTCCTCTAATAAAATATTGAATACATTTTAACACAAAGCTTCAACAATATCAAGATAAAAGGTAAGCTGATTACATCAGCTTACCTTAGACTGTCGATAAAGTGGCTAAACCGTGCCGTGCTTAAATTATCATAAAGTAATGACGTATGGCAAGGGAGATTCCCCTTACAGGGGAAATGTCACGAAGTGACAAAAGGGTTTGCCGAATCGCAGATTTGCTCTTGCCGAAATAAAATCAAAAATACATTTATAGAAAAGTGGCTTGAACGTAGTGTTCAAGCCACTTTTGGCACTTTCCGTCTTTTGCTCGGGGGGGCAGTACCAACGTACAGCACCCACTCGCAAAATACGAAATTTATCTCACTTTCTCGAAGTCTTCCGGTACAGCGTGTAGAACTTTGTTATTTGTTTTTTCTATACGCTTTCATCTATAATTTTTATATATTGCTTATTTTTTTCTAAATAAATAATATCAACCGTTGCGTCAATAAGTGTTCCGTCAGGAGTGTATTCCTCACTGTGGATAACCCCGTCTTGCCTTATGTCTGCAAGAATTGAGCCTTTGCTAAACGGCACTAAAAGCTTTAATCTTTTTTTAGTTTGCGGCAACGCATTTTGAATTGCAAGGAGTAATTCATCTAATCCCTCGCCTGTTTTTGCACTGATTTTCACGCTTGTTTTAGCGTCTGCAAACGGAAATGCAATGGCAGACGGACTGTGTGTAATGTCACATTTGTTAAATACCGTTATAACGGGAACAGTGATTGCGCCGTCGGGAAAAAGTGATGATAAAATTTCTTTTGTAACGTCGATATTGTCGTAGCAATAAGGGCTTGAGGTGTCGCAAACGTTTAAAATTACATCTGCGTATGTTGCTTCCTCCAAAGTGGAACGAAAAGCGTCAACAAGCTGGTGCGGAAGCCTTGAAATAAAGCCAACGGTGTCAATAAGCATAATGCTTTGTCCGTTTGGAAGACTAAGCTTTCTTGCAGTCGGGTCAAGGGTTGCAAAAAGCTTGTCCTCCTGCAAAACTCCTGCATCGGTAAGCTTGTTCATAAGTGTTGATTTGCCTGCATTTGTGTAGCCGACTATTGCGACGGATAAAGCGCCGTTTTTCTTTCTTCTTTCGTGAATCATTTCACGTCTGCTTTTGACCTTGTCAAGCTCCTGCCTAATATTTTGTATTCTTCGCCTGATATGCCTTTTGTCGCTTTCAAGCTTTGTTTCACCCGGACCCCTTGTGCCAATGCCTCCGCCGAGCCTTGAAAGCTGAGTGCCCTTTCCCGTAAGGCGGGGAAGAGAATATTTAAGCTGGGCAAGTTCGATTTGAAGCTTACCCTCCTTTGAACGTGCACGTCCTGCAAAAATGTCAAGAATAAGCGTTGTTCTGTCAATAACTCTTGTGTTTGTTTCGTCCTCAAGATTGCGAATTTGAACAGGTGAAAGCTCGCTGTCTGCAATAATTAAATCAATATTCATATTTTCACAAAAGCGAGTCATTTCATAAAGCGCACCCTTGCCAATATATGTTGCGGCAACGGGAGTCTGCCTTTTTTGAATTGATGTGCCGACAACTTCGGCGCCTGCCGTTTTTGCAAGCTCCTCAAGTTCCTCCATAGAAACCTCGGCGTTAAAATCTCCTGTGTCAACGCTGATTAAAAGAGCACGCTCCTTTTTATCCTCGTTAAATATTTCGTTTTCATTAGTTTGATTATCCATCTGTTCACCCTCTCTAAAGGTGCTTTATTTGTTTACAAGTGCCTGAAGCACCTTGTTTGCAATAGGGCCTGCCGTTTGCGAGCCTGAATTGCCGTATTCCACAAGAACAACAAATGCATACGGGTGCTCCTCATCATCCATAAAGCCGACGAACCAAGCAGTGTTATGCGAATCAATGTTGTCTATTTGAGCTGTACCCGATTTAGCGCAAAGGTGCAAACCTTCATAATTGTAATCGCCGTATTGGGTCTTAACGTTATTTCTCAAAAGCTTTTTCATTTTGCCTGCGACGTCGCTTGAAAGAAGCGGTGTTTCTTTGGTTGTAAAACCAAGGTCAAGCGCCTTGCCTGCCTTCGTCGCAAAACTTTCCACAAGATTGAGCGAAACCGCCGTGCCGTCGTTTGCGATTGCGCCGGCGAGTCTAAGCATAGCGATAGGGGATACGAGTGTGTCGCCCTGACCTATGCCGGTCCATCCAACATAATCGTCAGCGTCACTTTTTTCAAGGAAAAATCTGCCTGTTGAAGATTGTATATCATTATTAAGCGAAACCGGAGATGTAAGACCAAGTTCCTTAGCCGTGTCTGCAAGCTTTTGCGGGCCTAATTCAATAGCAATTTGCGCAAAGGTGGAGTTGCACGATTTTGCAAGCGCCTGCTTAAATGTGAGCGTGCCGTGCCTTGCGTTACATTCGATAGGAGTACCTACACCCGGGTCGTATTCGCCTGTACATTTAAAGGTTCTGTCATAAATGTCCGGAATATTCTCAATAGCGCAAATTGCCGTAACAATTTTAAAGGTTGAGCCGGGGGTGTAAAGACCTGTTAAAAGCCTGTTGATGTATGCGCCTGCATATTCCTCGTTATCGTCTATATCGCTCGGCTTATTTTGCGGGTCGTAGCTTGGGGTTGAAACCATAACAAGCGTTTCGCCCGTTTTGTAGTTGATTACGCCGACTGTTCCTGCTTTGTAATTTGAAAGTGCTTTGTATGCAACATCGCAGGCATCTGCGTCAAGCGTCAATTGCATATCGTTGCCGCTTCCGTTTTTAATAACACTGTAAATGCCTGTAAGCGAATTATACCCTGTAAGCTTTGCTTTATACACGTTTTGAACGCCTGTTGAAATAAAGCCCTGAAGGTCGCCTACTGCGTGAAGCGTAGCCTTTCTTGTCGTTAACGAATCATTGTATTCTCTTTTGCCGTTATTTGTTTCGGCAAGGCTTCTGCCGTTTCTGTCGGTGATTTTGCCTGCGCCGATTAGTTCGCCGTTATAGTAAAGGTGGCTGTTGTAAGGTTGCATAACCCAGCTTGAACCGTCGGTCATAAGGCTGTAAGTTAAAAATCCCAAGCCGAAAACGAAGGCAAATACAAGTATCCAAAGGAAAATACCCCTTCTTGTTATCATTTTCATTTCTTTTTAACACCTCCGAGATAGCTATAGGTGCGTACGTCACTCGCCTTGATAAATGCCAAAACAAGCCAGCAACTCATAAGCGAGGTACCGCCTTGGCTGACGAAAGGAAGAGTAACACCCGTAAGCGGTAAAACGTCCGTTATGCCGAAAATGTTAAGCGCACATTGGAAAAGGAGCATTCCGGCGCCTGCAACTGCCGCAATTGAATAAAACGTACTTCTTGCCGCAATTGAATTTACAAGGGCGGAAACTGCAATTGCAACAAACGAGAGAACAAGAACTACTGCAAAAATGTAGCCCCATTCCTCACAAATTACGCCGAAAACGTCATCTGTATAAACAAGATAGTCATCAAAGAATTTGCGTATATTGCCGTTGCCTATTCCAAGGCCTAAAAGACCGCCGGAGGCAATGCCTGTTAAAATATGGGTTTGTTGATATCCTTTTCCGTAAGTATCCTCCCAAATATGGCGGTATATTGAAAAACGTGCCGTAACGTACGGTTTGTATTTGATTACAATGGCGCCGCCTAAGCCTGCCGCCGCAACAGCTAAGCCCGCCGTTTTAATATCGCCGGAGTTCATAAATGCGATTATTAAAAATGTGATGAAAAATATGAGTGCCGCACCGAAGTCACGCATTAAGATAAGCGCACCCACGCAGGCAACCGAGAATATAATAAAACGGATTATATTTTTAGAAGTTTGAATTTTTTCAAGCGTTGCCGCACCGACAAAGATAAACGCAACCTTTACAAATTCCGACGGTTGGAGAGTGAATGAGCCAATACCTATCCAGTTTCTTGCTCCGTATTTCTCCGTGCCGAATACAAGGTTGACTGCAAGCAAAATTAATCCTGCGATTGCAACGGGCAGTCTCAATTTCATACATAAATCAACGTCGCCTAAAACAAATGTGAAAACGGTATAAGCAACAACGCTGACTGCCAAAATTATTAACTGCTTAAAGCAAGCTTTCGGGTTGACCGAGCCTATAACCGTAAGTCCGACACCGGAAAGAAAAAATGCAATAAATTCAAGTTCAAAATTTCTTCTGTGAACAGTTACATATAAAAGCGTCACGTAAACCCATTCAAGCGCAATGAGCACAATATTTGCAAGCATTGCTTTTGTTGAAAAATCATTATGGGCGCTTGCCGCCTCGAAGCCTGTAATAAGTTGAAAAATGCTCAAAACAAACAGCATTGCAAAATTATTAATAGGCTTTATATGCGGTATTTTTTTAGCCTTATTTGCCATTCGTGTTTCTCCTTAATTATTTTTCATAAAATACAAAAACTCTGTCACCGAAGGTGATTGTGTCCTCGTCAAAAATGAGCTGCGGCTGAGTAATAAATCTGCCGTTTAGCTTCGTTCCGTTGTGGCTGTTTAAATCCGAAAGCGCCCAGCCACGAGATGTTAAATGTATTCTTGCGTGCTCACTGCTGATTGTGTCAAGATTGATTTGTATGTCTGAATTTTGACCCCTGCCGATAAGCACGTCTTTTTTTCTTAAATAAATAGGTCTGTGAGTTTTTACGTCTACCAAAACCGCATAAGCAACATTGCCTGTATTTTGTTTCAATTCGCTCGCCTCATTTCTCATTTGAGTTTTTGAACTTGCCGAAACAGCCTCGGCACATAAAAATTTCAAAGGGATTGAACCTATTGTGATAATATCGCCGTCCTCAATAACGGCACTTCCGTGAACACTTCTGTCATTTAATTTAATGCCTGTTTTGGAAAAAGTGTCCGTTATAACCCATTCCTTTCTCTTCTTTGCAATAACTGCGTGAAAACGTGATACATTCGGCATAGGCAAAACAATATCGTTAGATTTACTTTTTCCTATTGATGTTTCCCATCTGTCAATGTCAATTATAGAACCGTTGTTTTGGTCAACAAGCTGAGCAAGCTTGTGAAGTCTCGGTCTGTTTCTGAATAAAGATATTATGCAGGTGAATAGTATAATTACAGCCAAAACAGGAAGCACATATCTAAGCACACCTGTCAAAAATGATAAAGCCGTTTCCAATCCGTTCACTCCTTAATTATATATTTTAAAATTATGTATTTAATAATTATAACAATTATGTATTGTTCAGTCAAATATTTTGAAAAATTTTAATAATTTTATTACATTGCAAATGCCACCTTACGTTGTTTTGCACGATATTTGGTTTAAAAAGGCGAATGTTAAGTTCAGTTGACAAAATTCCACGTAAAAAATATAGATTACTTTGTTCTTTTATGTTATATTTAACCCAGAGGTGATAGATATGTCTCTTGGACAAAGACTTTACGATTTAAGAAAAACGACAGGTCTTTCTCAGGAAAAGGCGGCGGAGCAGCTTGGCGTAACAAGGCAGACCGTGTCAAAATGGGAAACTGACCAAACAACTCCGGATTTTGATAAAATAATTCCTATCTGCAATCTTTATAATGTTACTACCGCTGAGCTTTTCGGCGAAGAAAAAGAGAATGATTACAGCTATAATATAGATTCAAATGCAGAGCAAACCGACGGCGATTCCTTCAGCGAGGCTGAAAAGTTTAAAATCAGGCATAAATATAAAATCAGATTTGCCGTGCTTTTAAGTATAGGAATATGCTTATATATTTTATCTGTTACTCCTTTTGTAGTTTTAAAAAATGAAAAGCTGAGTATTGTTTTGTTTTTCGTTATGATTGCTGTTGCAACAATGCTTATAGTTTTCGGTGCGATTGCAAAGCCGAAATTTGAGGATGAAAAGAAATCGGACACTCCGGAAAGCAACTTGTATAAACGAATTTGCAGTATTATGTCGGGTGTTGTACTTGTTATTTATCTTCTTTTAAGTTTTCTTACAGGCGCTTGGTATATCACTTGGGTGCTTTGGATTGTTTATGCGATTGCGTGCCAAATTGCAAAGCTTGTTTTTTCGTTGAAAGGAATTGAGATTGATGAATAAAAGTAAAAAAATCATAATTGCATTAATTGCCGTTTTAACCGCTGTTGCACTTTTTTTGCTTGGGGTTATGTCGCTTTTTATAGTCGGCGGCGATAAACTTGAAGATATGCTTGATGAAAGGGAAGATGATTTAAAAACAGTAGTTTTTCAGAAAGAGTATAGTATAAATGATTTTCAAAATATGAAAATTGACTGCGGCTGCGCAGATGTGACGTTTAAGCCGAGCCAAAACGGAAATGTCGGCGTTACTGTTTTCGGCGCAAACGATAATAAGTTTTCGGGAGAAATTAAGAATAAAACGCTTGAGCTTAACGAAATCTACGGCAAAGCAACGTTTCGCTGGGCAAGGGCGATAAAATTTAAAGGCCTTCATATTGTTGTTAAAATTCCGCAAGGCTTTGATTTTCCGGTTGATATTAATGTAAATTACGGCGATATTGATTTTGAAACTGAATATAATTCTTTGCTTAATGTTCAAATGGGCACGGGTGATTTTGAAGCGATAAGTCTCGGCGGAAAATTTGATATCTCTACGAATATTGGTGATATTTCAATCAAAAACGCAAAACCTTATGAAAATTCATCTTTGAAAACCGATACGGGCGATATCGAAGTTGATAATGTTTTAAACACAAAAATTATCAGCGAGGCGGACACGGGCAACGAGGATGTAAACGGCAGTGACGATTCATCAGGCGTTACGCTTACGGTAACGACCGATACAGGAGATATTGAAATTAACGATAATTAAAAGAAGCCCTTTTTCGATATGAAAAAGGGTTTTTGGGGCGCACTACATAAAGAATAATTGCTCAAAAAATAAATAAACAGCGAAATACTGCGTTAAAATTATAGCGCAGGCGGCAAGCCTTCACTATAATTTATGCCTTGTCTTTCATCTGTTTCTTTTATTTTTGAGTGCGAAGCAGTTTAAACAAACTGATTTTGTTCAGTGTGCATTAATAAAATCCTGTTAATACTTGCGTATTAGCAGGATTTTTTAATAGTGCAATGGGCAAAACTCAGAAAGTTTAAACCACATTCTTCTTTATGCAGTATGCCCCGTTTGCCGTTTTGTAATAATTTATTCGGTGAAATTTGGCTTAAAATCAACAAAAAACGCTCTTGAATGCATAATTATTCAATAACTACATATATGTAAAAATTTTTTGTGAAAAGTTACAAAATACAATATATTGTGTTTTTTTAGCTTTTTGCTATTGACATACATATTGTAATTTGGTATTATATGTTCAGTCTTGAAAATGGTTATGTTACCATTTTGTAATATATTAGGAGGGGTAAGGCATGAAAATCATTAAAAGAAACGGTTCTGAAGCAGATTTTGACTTAAACAAGATAGTTGTTGCCGTTTCAAAAGCGAACGCTGCTTGCCGCAAGGAAGAACTTACTCAAAGCCAAATCGTTGAGATTGCTGAGTATGTTGAATTTAAAATGTCTAAGGCAAATCGTGCGCTTTCGGTAGAGGAGATACAAGATATAGTCGAAAATCAGATTATGGCACAGGGTGCATTTGAAGTTGCAAGGCTTTATGTTAAGTATCGTTATAACCGTTCTCTTATCAGAAAGGCAAATACTACCGATAATCAGATTTTATCTCTTATTGAATGTAATAATGAAGAGGTAAAGCAGGAAAATTCAAATAAAAATCCTACTGTCAATTCCGTTCAGCGTGACTATATGGCAGGCGAGGTATCAAAGGATATTACTAAAAGAATTCTTTTGCCTCAGGATATTGTTGACGCTCACGAGCAGGGTTTAATCCATTTCCACGATGCAGACTATTTTGCTCAGCATATGCACAATTGCGATCTTGTAAATCTTGAAGATATGCTTCAAAACGGAACTGTAATCAGTGAAACCATGATTGAAAAGCCGCATAGTTTTTCAACAGCGTGCAACATTGCAACACAAATCATTGCTCAGGTTGCTTCAAGCCAATATGGCGGTCAGTCTATTTCTCTTTCTCATCTTGCGCCTTTTGTTGATGTAAGCCGTAAGAAGATTAAAAAGCAGGTTGAATCCGAAATTGACGAACTTGGCATTTCAATGACTGAAGAGCAGATTGTCAAGCTTACCGAAAAAAGGCTTCGTGATGAGGTTTCAAGAGGTGTGCAAACTATTCAGTATCAGGTTGTTACTCTTCTCACAACTAACGGACAAGCACCTTTTGTTACTGTATTTATGTATCTTAACGAGGCAAAAAACGAGCAGGAAAAGAAGGACCTTGCTCTTATTATTGAGGAAACGCTTAAGCAGAGAATTCAGGGCGTTAAAAACGAGGACGGCGTTTGGATTACTCCGGCTTTTCCAAAGCTTATTTATGTTCTTGAGGAGGATAATATTAAGGAAGGGTCTCCTTATTTCTACCTTACAGAGCTTGCCGCTAAATGTACGGCTAAGAGAATGGTACCCGATTATATCAGCGAAAAGGTAATGAAACAGCTTAAGGGCGACGTATATACCTGTATGGGTTGCCGTTCATTCTTAACTCCTGACAGATTTACGGATAAAGGTATCGGCAATATTGCAAATGCAAAGAATTATGATCCGTCGAAGCATAAATATTACGGCAGATTTAATCAAGGTGTAGTTACAATTAACCTTGTTGATGTCGCTTGCTCTTCAGGCGGAGATATGACAAAGTTTTGGAAAATCTTTGATGAAAGGCTTGACCTTTGCTATCGTGCGCTTATGTGCCGCCACAATAGGCTTAAGGGCACTTTGAGCGACGCTGCTCCTATTCTTTGGCAGCACGGTGCTCTTGCAAGGCTTAAAAAGGGAGAGAAGATTGATAAGCTTCTTTATGACGGATATTCTACAATTTCTCTCGGTTATGCAGGTCTTTATGAATGTACTAAATATATGACAGGCAAGTCGCATACCGACCCTGAGGGCAAGCCTTTTGCACTTCACGTTATGGAGCATATGAACGAGGCTTGCGACAAGTGGAAGCAAGAAACAAATATTGATTTCAGCATTTACGGCACTCCGCTTGAGTCCACAACATATAAGTTTGCTAAATGTCTTCAAAAGAGATTTGGCAAGATTCCGGGTGTAACGGACAGAAATTATATCACTAATTCCTATCACGTTCACGTTGCGGAGAAGATTGACGCATTTACAAAGCTTAAGTTTGAATCTGAATTTCAGCGTCTTTCACCGGGCGGTGCAATCAGCTATGTTGAAGTTCCTAATATGCAAAATAATATTCCGGCAGTTTTGCAGGTTATGAAATATATTTATGAGAATATTATGTATGCTGAACTCAATACTAAGAGTGACTACTGTCAGTGCTGCGGCTATGACGGCGAAATTCAAATAGTTGAAAATGAGGACGGCAAGCTTATTTGGCGTTGTCCTAAGTGCGGAAATGAGGACCAGGATAAGATGAACGTTGCAAGACGTACTTGCGGTTATATCGGCACTCAATTCTGGAATCAGGGCAGAACTCAGGAAATTAAGGAAAGAGTATTGCACTTATAATTTAAAATTGACCGATTGGATAATCTAATCGGTCTTTTTTGGTATATAGAGGTTTACTATGAATTACGGAGAAATTAAATTTAACGATATTGCAAACGGAGAGGGTGTGCGCACATCTCTTTTTGTATCGGGTTGCAGGCATCATTGCAAAAATTGTTTTAATGAGCAAACATGGGATTTTGGCTTCGGTCAACCGTTTACAGAGGAAACGATGGAGGAAATTTTGGATTCCTGCAATCATGATTGGATAAACGGCTTGTCACTCTTGGGCGGTGAGCCGTTTGAGCCTGAAAATCAAAGAGTGCTTTTGCCGTTTCTTGTTATGTTTAGGGAACGCTTTCCCGATAAAACGATATGGTGCTACACGGGATTTACGCTTGAGGAAATTATGGGTAAGCGTGCTAATTCAAGAGCGTTTACGCAAATTAGCTCGGAAATGCTGTCACTTATAGATGTGCTTGTTGACGGACCTTTTGTAGAGGCAAAAAAGGATATTAGCCTCATTTTCAGAGGTTCAAGCAATCAGCGGATTATCGATGTTAAAAAAACATTTGAAAATAAACAGGTGGAGCTTTATTTAGATGACGGAAAATAAATATAAAATTACAATCAATGCCTGCTTTTTGGCATATATTGTTCAGGCGGTAGTCAATAATTTTGTTCCGCTGTTGTTTGTAACATTTCAAAGTGAGTTTGATATTCCTCTTTCAAAAATAACGCTTTTAATAACTTTTAATTTTTTGATTCAGCTTTTTGTAGATTTGGTTTCGGCTAAATTTGTTGATAAAATAGGGTATAAGGTGTCAATGGTTATCGCCCATTTTTTGTGTGCATCAGGCCTTGTGGCTCTAACCTTTTTGCCTGATTTGTTTAATAATTCATTTGTCGGAATTTTAATAGCAGTTATGATTTACGCTGTCGGCGGCGGTCTTTTAGAGGTGATTGTAAGCCCTGTTGTTGAGGCTTGCCCGACAGATAATAAGGAAAAGGCAATGAGCTTGCTCCATTCCTTTTACTGCTGGGGTCAAATGGGCGTAGTTCTTATTTCGACCTTGTTTTTCACTGCTTTTTCTATTCAAAATTGGAGGGCGCTTGCAGTTGTTTGGGCAATTTTGCCTATCGTTAATGCGTTCGTTTTTATTAAAGCGCCAATTGCTTCTCTTAACGAAAACGGTGAACGTGGAATGGCAATTCATGAACTTGCAAAAAATAAGCTGTTTTGGATACTTTTTTTGATGATGATTTGTGCAGGCGCAAGCGAGCAGGGAGTCAGCCAGTGGGCTTCCGCTTTTGCAGAAAAGGGATTGGGCGTTACCAAAACAGTCGGCGACCTTGCAGGACCTATGGCTTTTGCGTGCCTTATGGGTATTTCAAGAGCATTTTACGGCAAATTTGGTCATAAAATCGAGCTTGATAAGTTTATGAATTTAAGTTGTATTTTGTGTATTGTTTCATATCTTACAATAAGCCTTGTGCCAAACAGCGTTGTAGGTCTTATCGGATGTGCGCTTTGCGGTCTTTCGGTCGGAATAATGTGGCCCGGCAGCTTCAGTAAGGCTTCAGCTTCCATTAAAAGGGGAGGCACGGCACTTTTTGCGCTTCTTGCCCTTGGCGGCGACCTCGGTTGCACGGCAGGGCCAACTCTTGTAGGTTTCGTTTCAGGCAGGCTTAATGATAATATGCGAATGGGAATTTTAGTTGGTACAATTTTTCCGATTTTGTTATTTTTAGGAATATATTTGTGCAAAAAAGAAAAGGCACGAAGCAGTTAAATCTGTTTCGTGGCAGACTGTCGATAAAGTGGCTAAACCGCGCCGTGCTTAAATTATCATAAAGTAATGACGTATGGCAAGGGAGATTCCCCTTAC
>ERZ838399.619-NODE-619-length-40948-cov-58.941457_pt1 | contig 40948 bp, 35 predicted proteins | sample MGYA00519683_ERZ838399 | MGnify/ENA primary metagenome ERZ838399 (study PRJEB31850, sample SAMEA3708833) | human gut metagenome | biome: human gut; feature: human-associated habitat; material: faeces | place: China | collected 2014 ...
CAGGTCAATATCACCATTCTCGTATGCAATCAGCTTGGTCTGGTCATCATCGTAGAAGATGATATCCAGCTCGTCTAAGTTTACCTCACCGCCGTGGTAATCCTCATTCTTTACAAGAACAACCTGGGTGGTATCATCGTTTTCTGCAATCTTGTACGGACCGGTACCGATCAGATCGGTGCCAAGGCCCCAGTTCTCACCGGCTGCGGTACATGCGTCCTCCGGGAAGATATCTGCGTAGGAGGTACCAATGTTCTTTACAAACGGTGCAAATGGATACTCGAGCGTGATATTGAAGTGATAATCATCCACGATCTCAAAGCCGGCCAGCTCGGTAGCACTTCCTGCCAGCATATCCTGTGCGCCTTTGATCATGTTGAAGTAAGCAGTGCTCTTTGCTGCGGTAGCCGGAGTAAACATACGCTCAAAGGTGAATTTGACATCCTTACTGGTCAGCTCGGTGCCGTTGGTGAAATGTACGCCCTGCTTTAACTCAAAGCTGTAGGTCAGCCCGTCGTCAGAAACTGTTGGAAAATCGGTGATCAGCACCGGCTCCTCGTTGTTATCATCGTCAAAACGAAGCAGGCTCTCCGTTACCTCATCTGCGATGGATGCCGCTCTGGAACTGGTAGAGGTCTGCATATCCAGACCATCTCCTGCGTTTGCCTGGCCAAAACGCAGCACCTTCTTTGCGCCCTCCCCGCCTGCGCTCTCAGAACTGCTTTCTGCTGCAGCGCTGTTCTGATCTGCTGCTGCGGTACTCTCAGAAGTCTTGCCTCCGCAGCCGCTTAAAGCCAGGGCTGCAACACTGGCGGATACCAGAGCCGTTAAAAATTTCTTTCTCATAATATTTCTCCTCTCTTGTGGAACTATGATGAAACAAAAAACCGGAACCCCCGGAGATCCGGGGAATTCCGGTTGCTTTACGGAGATAGAGAGATTTGAACTCTCGCGCCGGTTGCCCGACCTACCGCATTTCGAGTGCGGACCCTTCAGCCACTTGGGTACATCTCCGAATCTGAAACAGAATGTTCTGACCATGTTCCATTATATAGTCAGATCGCGGAAAGGTCAATTCTTTTTTTGCCGGGAAAAGAATCTTTTGTTGACGCGAAAACAATCCTATAATATGATATAAGGAAAGAAATCCGCAGAGTAGTAATACACCAAGTATTAGCATCTTTGCAGAAATTGCGGAAAGAGGTTAGATTCATGAACAGAAAAAAAGATGTGATTCTCAAAGCTACCGAAGCTTTGACCGAGAATTATAAAAAAGAAGAATTATTTATGCCAAAGAACAACCGTGAGCTTCCGAGCAGGGCAGCAATCATTGATGTTGTCAAGCAGCTTCGTTCAGTTATTTTTCCAGGATACTTCTGGAATGATTCGGCAGCGAAGATCTTCCCGGAGCATTTTGCAGGATATCGCCTGAATGACCTTTATGACATGCTCAAGGGACAGATCGAGATCGCACTTCTGTATGCGAATCCGGAACTTGAGCAGGATGGAGCACAGGAAGAGGCAGACCGTATCTGTGCAGGATTCTTTGAGCAGCTTCCGGATGTGCAGCAACGTCTTCTGAAGGATGTGCAGGCAGGCTTCGACGGTGACCCGGCGGCCAAGAGTAAGGAAGAAATCATTTCTTCTTATCCAGGTCTGTTTGCAATCTATGTATATCGTCTGGCGCATATTTTATATAAAGAAGAAGTTCCGTATATTCCGAGGATCATGACCGAGTATGCACATGGCAAGACAGGTATCGACATCAACCCGGGCGCAACGATCGGTGACTATTTCTTTATCGACCATGGAACTGGCGTTGTTATCGGTGAGACAACGGAGATCGGATGCAATGTGAAGCTTTATCAGGGTGTGACTCTTGGTGCGCTTTCTACCAGACAGGGACAGCAGCTTGCCAATGTCAAACGTCATCCAACGATCCGCGACAATGTGACGATCTATTCCAATGCATCTGTACTTGGCGGTGAGACTGTGATCGGAGAAAATACGATCATCGGTGGTAACACTTTCATCACAGAATCCATTCCGGCAAACACCAAAGTCAGTGCCAAGAGCCCGGAACTTGTGATCAAGAAATCAAGAAGTGCCGTTTCCAAGACAGATGTCTGGGACTGGGAAAACTAAGTCATTTTATGTATATAAAAACAAGAAAAAATATAAAATAAAAAAAATTGAAAAAATTAAAAAAACCTGTTGACAAATACTGAGTAATAAGATATACTCAATATCGTTGAAGCGAGCGAAACACAAACGCAACGCAAGCACAGCGATATGCGGGTGTAGTTCAATGGTAGAACACCAGCCTTCCAAGCTGGATACGTGGGTTCGATTCCCATCACCCGCTCTCTGTTACAGGTATTAAAACTGAGTTCCGATGGAACTCAGTTTTTTTAGTATCTGTTATGAGGCGGGGGATTGCACCCGCTTTTTTGTTGCGATGATTAAAAAAACGAGTTCCTAATGGAGCTCGTTTTTTTTAATATTTGCACCTGCTTTTCCGTTACCGCATCATCTAACCAGGTCACATCTGTCACACCGTCGATTTCTCCTAACTTTTCCTTATAAGAAAGCGCCTCCGGCACCGTGACATTGTAGATCAGGACCCTTGCATTTGGGATGCCTCCGTCAAATTCGTCTTCCATGACATCGAGTGCCACCGTCGACGGGGAATCCTCCGGCAGATAAGAGTTCATATCATAGTTGACTGATACGAACTTCTGCGCCATCGCACAAATGACTGCTATTCCAATGAATACTGCAAAAATGATTTTACGATGACGGATCACCAATTCATAAAACTTTTCCACATGCTTTCTCCTTTTTCAAAAAACCTTTCAAACGTTTTCTACTGCTCTCCCTGTATCCTTTTTTCTGATCCCTGCTTTTTCAGTAGATTTTCATTTGTTTTATTTCTGACGGTTGTTTTATAATTGACAACTATTCGTTTTCTGTATCATAATAACAAATCGTTTTTTTCAACGTACAATTGCAATGTATATGATAGTTATTTGACAAAAACAGAATAATTGTCTTTTATTTTTCGAAAGGACGGAATAATTATGGAAGAAAAAACAGATTTAAGAATCCGAAAAACTTACAAGGCACTGTGTGATGCCTTTGTAACTATTTTGGAGAAAAAAAGATTTGACGATCTGACTGTGAATGAGCTTTGTGATGAGGCAACGATCCGGTGCGCCACGTTCTATAAACATTTTGCAGACAAGTATGATTTCTTTTCTTTTTTTATCCGCCAAAAGCAGGATCAGTTCATCTCACAGGCAAAAGAGGAAACTCCCCCCAACGGAATTTATGCTTACACGCTCTACCTTACCCAAAGGTCCATACTCTATTTTAAGGAGCACGAATCACTGATCCAGAATATTTTAAAAAGCGACATGTCCGCCTCACCGCTTGATATTTTTAATGAAGAAATACACTCTAACATCTTAAGTAATCTGAAAGAACACCAACAACGCGGCTGCACCTTTTCCGTATCCCCGGAACTTCTCGCCTCATTTCTTTCCGGCGGCATTTTTTCCACGATCCGTAACTCCGTCTTGCAGCCGCAATTATTTAATATCGATACGATCATGGAAAATATGTCAAAAGTGCTGACCTGTTTAGAAACACTGACGGACCAGAGTACAGAAAATTTTTAGTTACTGCTCCCGCATATAGTGTAAACAGTAACATTTTTTAGAAAAACTTCACAAATTGGCACTTTTTTCATTTTTTTATATATGTTATGCTAGTGGAAATATGACAAATATTTAGAATTGGAGAAATATCATGGAAAAAAAGACAGATTTTAAGGCACTTTCGAACAAAGCAAAAGTTCAGTATATCTGGGACTATTACAAACTGCATATTTTATTTGGAGGTGTCATTGCTGCGATCGTGATTGGTCTGGGATATCATTTTATCACTTACCGCAAGCCGGTACTCAGCGTCATCATGATCAATGTCCAGACAACCAGTGAAAATGCCGAGGCTGCGTTTGACGAATTTTCTGATGCTACCGGTTATGATAAAAAACAGCAGCCAATCGACGTTTCTGCAAATCTGCAGTTTTCCGATGATCCAAATGCAACAACGGACTACAACGACTACATGGTACTTTCCACGATGATCGGTGCCGGCGGCGAGGATCTGTTTTTCGGTACAGGAAGTGTTTACACCGATTATGCCGAAGAAGGTGCGCTGATGGATCTGCGCACCTATGTTTCGGATGATGTGCTGGAAAAATATAAAGATCATCTGATCTACTCCACCGATGATGGCGAGTCAGAGTCCTATCCATGTGCGATCGAACTGACCGATAATCAGTGGATCCAGAAATATGGCATTTATGACAGCTGCTACTTTGGTGTTTTCAGCCGCTCCGAGCAGAAAGATTACTATACGAAATTTGCGGATTTCCTGCTGAACTACTAATTGGATTGGCAGGCACATTACTGCCTGCTCTGTCCGTAATCTCTTAAATCTGCCCGGCACAGCCTGACATATTATTTCACTATCACCACCGAATATCCCGGCATTGTCAGTGTTCCATCCTGGAGCACTGCCTCTTCTGTGCCCGTCAGCAGTACACCGCCAACTTCAAGATCACTTCCACTCTTTTCCCCGGCTGTGACACCGGATAAATCCACTTCCACACTCTCCGGCGCAAGGTTATAAACCAAAAGCAGTTCGGAATCGCTATACGTTTTCTTTATCACGCAGACTTTATCATCCGAAACGCTCTCCTCAAAAGTCACGGTTCCACGGGCTATTTCCGGGTACTCATTGCGGAGTTTTATCGTCTGTTTTACAAACTGGTAAATAGAGTTTCCATCTTTCTCCTGTGTTTCGAGCGCACCGTATTTCATTTTTATGGCATCCATATCAGCAGGTCCCTTGCACATTCCATCGTCTGCGCTATCTTCGCTCCAATACATCGGTGCACGCTTATTTTCATCCTTACCGGAACCCTTCATGCCCAGTTCCTCTCCATAATACAGAAAAGCACTTCCAGACATCAACAGATTCATTGCCTGCGCGATCTTTGTCTGTTTTTCACTGTCATCCCCAGAATAATAACCTGCGCCTCGTGCCATATCATGATTTGTGTAAAATGGTGCATCGATATAGCTGTCACTGTACTGGGAAAGATTATCCTGTAGATTTACCAACGCCTTTCCATAGGAAGATGCCGAACCATTTTTAAGCACGGAAGTGATCGTTCCGGTGCTGTCCGCAAAAGAAAAATCAAAACAGCTGTCAATACCACTCTCATAGTATTTTGCGTAGGTATTCTGATCCGTCCAGACCTCCGCCACGATATAGGCATCCTCTTTTTTCTCTTTTACCATGGAATGAAACCATGATAACACTTCCACATTTTTATCCACACTTCCGCTGTAATACTCTTTTGCCGCATCCAGGCGGAATCCGTCCACCCCCAGATCAAGCCAGAAGTCTACGATCTTGTCAAATTCATCACGGACTGCCTGACTGCCAAGGTTTAAATCCGGCATCTCGCTCCAGAACTGCGCCTCATAATACCAGTCTGTACCATCGAGCTTACTGTAACCGCCCTGCATTTCCTTAGAAAAATTATAGTAATCCACATAAGGACACTCCGACGCATCCGGCTCTGCTCCCTCCGGCAGGTTTTTCAGGTAATCTGCTGCCGTTTTAAACCATTCATGCTGGGAGGAAGTATGGTTCATGACAAGATCGATAATGACATTGATTCCCCTCTCATGGCATGCCGCGATCAGATTTTTAAAATCGTCCATCGTACCGTATTCCGGGTCAATATCACAGTAATCCGTCACATCATATTTATGGTAGGTTGTCGATGGCATGACCGGCATCAGCCAGATTCCGTTACATCCAAGATCCGTATCTGTCGCCGGATCACCGTCATTGATATAATCTAACTTTTCTGTCAGACCATTCAGATCCCCGATGCCGTCCCCGTCGCTGTCAAAAAAGCTGTACACAAACACCTCATACCAGGTACGGTAATTATCATCAATGATCTGTTCATCCCCGGTATTGACTTCCTGCATCAGAGAAAGGGCGGTCACTCCCCCCTCCTTCGTGTCAGCATCTGCATTTTCATCCTGCCTGGCAGAAGCTATGGCTTGACCCGCAGAACTTTCCGTCGCCATTCCATTCGAATTATCCACAGCATTCCCTGATGAAGCTGTCCCATTTCCACATCCCCCTGCGGAAACTATCAACATACCGGCTAAAACAGCCGCAATGATTCTCTTTTTCATCTCAGTCCTCATTTCTGCGCATATATGCCTGCGCTTTTTCAATTATGTTAAAGTCACAATAGTGCACCCAAGCTTCCTGATTGCACTATTTGACCTCAGCATCCTTCAACTACTCTATTAGAATAAAGAAGTCGCTTGCGACTCTTTCGCGCTCGAGCGGTGCTGTTTACAGCTAACTTCTGCTCCGCGAAATGCGCATCCCGCCCGGAGGGCTTTTTACATAGGACGTAATTTCCTATGAATTAAAAATATTTTTTACAGCACACCAACATAAATTTCTTTTTCTGCTTTGGAAATGATCTCTCCAACAATGGCTGCCGGATGTCCCGCCTGTTTTAATTCCTCGAAAAGCGCTTCCGCCTGCTGGCTTTCCACCGCGATCAGAAGTCCTCCGGAAGTCTGCGGGTCAAACAGCACTTCCTCCATGGCAAACGATACATTTTCAAATGATACAAATTCGCCTACATGATTGCGGTTTTTCTGTCCTGCTGCCGTCAGTAAAAACTCATCTGCGTAATCGAGCGCTTCCTTTATGACCGGGATCTGATCTGCAAAAATACGGCAGGACAATTTTCCATCCATCATTTCATGCAGATGTCCTAAAAATCCAAATCCTGTCACATCCGTGCATGCGTGGATCTCATACGAATGGCAGATATGGGAAGCTGATTTATTTAACATAGTCATGGATGCAACCGCCTGTTCCATCGCCGCGTCCGATGCCTCTTTCACGCGGTTTGCAGTACAGACGATCCCGACGCCAAGCTTTTTGGTCAGGATCAGTTTATCCCCCGGTCTTCCCTGATTATTGGGATAAATCTTATCCGGGTGCACGGTTCCCATAACAGAAAGTCCGTATTTCACATCCGCATCAGCGATCGAATGACCACCCACAAGCGTTCCACCAGCTTCAATGACTTTCTCGGATCCCCCGCGCATGATCTCCCCCAAAACATTCAGATCCATGCTCTCAGGAAAACATACGATATTTAACGCCGTTTTTACCTCGCCGCCCATCGCATAGATATCACTGAGCGCATTTGCCGCAGCAATTTTACCAAAAGTGTATGGATCATCCACCATCGGCGGGAAAAAATCGAGCGTCTGTACGATCGCCGTATCATCAGAGATACGGTAAACTGCCGCATCATCCTTGCTATCGTAGCCGATCAACAGATTCTCATCCGCCGGTCCTTTAGGCAGACGCTCTAACACCCTGCTCAAAATCCCTGCTCCAAGCTTTGCAGTGCAGCCGCCACCCTTGCAAAATATGATTTTTTCGTCTTTCTGCTGTTCCATCTGCACGCCTCCAAAAAATTATTGCACTCAAAAATAAGTTCATCTTCACAGATACGCAATCCTGCCTGTCCATGCAGCTTTTTTCTTCAAAGCTTATCCCGCCGCGATCTCTCTCACAGCTTTCACTGCAGTATCCACTTCCTCTTCCGTATTTAAATGGGAAAAGCTGAACCTTACCGCCCCCTGCTCTTTTGTTCCAAGTGCTTCATGCATCAGTGGGGCACAGTGCGCACCGGCGCGTACGGCGATCTCATAGTCCTCCCAGAGCCAGTCGCTCACACTGCCGGAATCTATATCTCCGATATTTAATGTGACAACTGCCACTCTGTTTTTTGTTGTAAAATCTCCATAAATCTTTACCCCGGAAATGTCTTTGACGCCGTTATAAAAACGCTCTGCCAGCGCCATTTCACGCCCGTAGATCTTATCAATACCGGTCTTTTGCAGATATCCCAAAGCCGCATACAATCCGGCGATTCCATGTCCGTTTAAAGTTCCCGCTTCAAGCAGAGTCGGCATTTCTTTTGGCTGTGTTCTGCTGTAACTTTGGACTCCGGTTCCTCCTGCGAAAAGCGGCCGGATTTCCACACCTTTTCGCACATAAATTCCTCCGGTTCCCTGTGGACCAAATAATCCTTTATGACCGGTAAAACAGAGTACATCGATATTTTGTTTCTGCACATCGATTGGAAGGACTCCCGCCGTCTGGGCGGCATCAACGACAAACAGCAAATGATGCTTTTGTGTAAATGCTGCAATCTGCTCTAAATCTGTCACATTTCCAGTCAGATTTGACGCATGCATGATTACAACCGCTTTCGTTTCCGGGTCATATGCATTTTCCAGTTCATCGTATGCGATCCGCCCCTTAGAATCTGCCGGAAGATAGGTTACTTTCACACCGCGCTGCTCCATCAGATACAATGGACGCAATACCGAATTATGTTCACAGACTGACGTGATCACATGATCTCCCGATTCAAACAATCCCTGGATTGCAATGTTTAACGACTCTGTCACATTGGCGGTAAACGCAATACGGGATGCATCCTCCGCATGAAATAACTCTGCAAGCCGCTCTCTGGTTCCATAAATGATCCTCGACGCATCCAGTGTTGCCGCATGCGCTCCTCTTCCTGCATTTCCAATTGTATGAAATGCCGCCATGACGGCATGTTCCACTTCCGGTGGTTTTGGAAATGTAGTTGCCGCATTATCCAGATAAATCATGGTTTTACAATGTTTCCTGCCTGTGTCATTTTTTCAGCGATGACATACATATTCGTTACACTTCCCACCTGAAGTTTGTCCGTAAGACCATAGTGATTCAGACATGTTCCACAGGTTAAAATCTCTACTCCCTGTGCCTCTAATGATTTTAAATCTTCTAACGTCGGCGACTCCTCACAGGTCAGCTTTGCACCTCCGTTATAAAAAAGTATTGTCTGTGGCAGCACATCCTGCTCTGTGAGTGCATAAATAAATCCTTTGATAAGTACTTTTCCAAGTTCTTCATCGCCCTCACCCATATGATCTGCGGAGATCACAACAACCGTGTTTCCATGGATCGCATTTGGAGCACAGTTTTCTTCTTTTTCTGTCTCTGCCGCATCGTTTGCCGACAGTGCTGTGTTCCCTGCTGCCGCCTCTTCCCCGATCTCCATCGTCACTTTGTACTGTCCGTCTGAAATCTTTTCTGACTTTACGCCATAACCTTTCTGGTTTGCCATCTTTGTCAGGTTCTGAACTGCGATCTCATTGTCCACCAGTGTCTCCACAACACCTGCACCATTAAGCTCTTTAATTGCATTTTTTGTTTTTACTACCGGAATCGGGCAGGTATCTCCCATTGCATTTACTGTAATCATAGTTATTTCCAGCCTTTCTGTTCTGATATTCCGTTCCACAAAAAAGGACATTACGGATCACTCCTGTAACGCCCTCGTTATTTTTTCTTAAGTATAACATTATTCCCAGAGAATGAAAAGATATTATTCAGCGAAGAACTCTATGCATTTCAGGTGCTTTCCAGCCTAAAGAGCGTTATCATCTCCGTGCACACTCCCCATCTCTCCCTAACAGGATATCCATCCCATGTTCCAACGAATCTAAGATATAAGTCAGGCTCTCCTCCACCGCCTTCGGACTGCCCGGCAGATTTACGATCAATGACTGTCCACGGATCGCACTCGCACCACGGCTTAACATGGCGCGTTTTGTGATCGTCATGCTGTAGGCGCGGATTGCCTCAGCAATTCCGGGTGCATTCCGGTCACAAACCGCAAGCGTTGCCTCCGGTGTCACATCCCGCATGGAAAATCCCGTCCCGCCTGTCGTTAAGATCAGATTGCATTTACATTCATCCGCAAGATGGATCATTTCCTGTTCCAGTTCTTCCTGCTCATCCGGCAGCACTTTATAGGATACAACCTCGTAGTTTTCTGCCGGGAGAGTCTCTCTGATCCTTCTTCCGCTGATATCCTCACGCTCTCCTTTGGAACCCTTATCGCTTGCTGTTATAATTCCTACTGTATATTTATTGTCCATATCATGTTTTCCTTTCGTCCTGTTCTAACACAACATTGTATATTTTGTCTTTCAGAAATCTTTGACACAGCTTTCAATCGCTGCATGATTCTTCACACACATAATGCCCGCTCTTGCCGCCATCCTTCTCCATCAGATGAATATCAGTAATCCGCATTCCACGGTCCATCGCCTTGCACATATCGTAAATGGTCAATAGCGTCACACTCACGCCTGTCATTGCCTCCATCTCCACACCGGTCTTCCCGATACAGGAAGTTTTACAAAATGCTTCGATCGAATGCTCCTCATCATGCATCTCATAGCGGATCTCACAGTCCGTCAATGCGATGATATGACACAAAGGGATCAGTTCCGAATTTTTCTTCGCCGCCATGATCCCGGCAATACGCGCCACTCCAAGGACGTCTCCTTTTTTTGCGGTGTGTCCCTTGATTGCCGCATATACCTCCTCATTGACATATATTTTCCCGGCTGCCACCGCCACACGGTAGGTGTCATCCTTCGCATGAACATCTACCATGACAGCATTTCCTTCCTTATTGAAATGTGTAAACTCACCCATACGCAGCGCTCCTTTCCCAATTCAACATTTTCCCACACTGCTGTCTCCACATGCCTGTACAGACAGCGTCTTCCTATATCTGTGACTGCTCTATTTATTTTCTTTCCTTATTATAAATAGAACTTCTGCACACATGCAATCCCTATTTTCTTCCTGTTTTTGCCTGTTTTGGACATATTTTGTTCATTTTTTATTCATATTCTATAGAAAAACACAGATTGTTCATTCTTTTTTATTCATCTTTCCGATTGATTTTTTACCTGAGAAGCGATATATTCTCTTAGTGTCAAAAATAAGATTTTTACACACCTTTTACAAAATACTGGAAATGACAGCATTTCCGTTTACAGATAGACAGTTTGATATTACATGAAACTTTGGGAGGTCACTATGAAAGAAAAATTACAGTTTTGTCTTGATAAGATTTCTCTTATCCGCTCAAAATTACCAAAGAAAAAACCGCACAGCGAAAAATATTATAAAATGATTGCATTTTTAAACAAATATTCCTTAGTATTTCATTTTATTTTAGCATGCGTGCTGACGTTCGCAATTGAAGTGATTTCAAGAAGAGATTTCCTTTCTACCATCTCTTTCTTACATAATCACACACTAGCTTACCTTTACAACGCATTTATCGTATTTGCTTCGCTCTCGATCGTATATCTGTTCCGGTGCAGGGCACAGCTGCGTGTACTGATCAGCGGTTTGTGGCTGTTCCTTGGTACGATCAACGGTCTGATTCTTTCAAACCGTGTTACACCTTTCAGCTATACTGATTTAAAATGTATCTCTGATCTGTTCGCAATGCAGAACACAAACTACTTTACCGCAGAAGAGGCAACTCTTGTCGTTGGCGTTGTCGTTGCATTTTTCGTATTTTTAGGTTTCTTTTTTGCAAAAGGGCCAAAATATCAGGGAAAACGTCATTTTGTATTAGGTCCGGTTTCGATTGCTGCTTTACTTTTAGTCGGACTCCCGATTACTACACAGGCTGCACAGGGTTCTAACATCCTTGCTTCCTATTTTTCCAATATCGCTCAGGGTTATGCCGATTATGGTTTTGTATACGGTTTTTCCACCAGTGTGGTTGGCCGTGGTATGAGCAAACCGGATGATTATTCTGAGGAAACGGTCGATGCGATCGAAACTCTGGTTAATTCTTCCAAAGAACAGACCACTGTTTCTAAAGGCAGCGAACCGAATATCATCTGTGTACTGTTAGAGTCATTCGCAGATCCTTACGAAGTAAACTTTTTAAATATGTCCGAAGATCCGATCCCGAATTTTCACAATTTAGAGAGCAATTACTCCACCGGATATCTCACTGTTCCGGTTGTCGGCGCAGGTACGGCAAACACAGAATTTGAAGTTTTAACCGGTATGAGCATGCAGTATTTCGGAACCGGTGAGTACCCTTACAAAACCATCTTAAAACAGACGGACTGTGAGAGTATCGCATCTGACCTGTCAAAGATCGGTTACGGCACACATGTAGTACACAACAATACCGCTACTTTCTACAGCAGAAACAATGCTTTTTCCATGATGGGATTTGATACTTTCACCAGTAAGGAGTTAATGAACATCACACAGTACACTCCAAATGGCAACTGGCCAACTGACGATATCTTAGTTCAGGAAACGGTAAAGGCTTTAGACTCCACAAAAGACCAGTCCGATTTTGTATACACGATCACTGTAGAAGGACACGGCGATTATCCGACCGAAAAGATCTTAACAGATCCGGCAATCAAAGTTTCCGGCGCAGCCACAGAGGAATCAAACAATCAGTGGGAATATTATGTAAATATGATCCATGAAGTAGATGATTTCATCGGTGACCTGATCACTGCTGTTGACCGCCGCGGTGAAGATACCATCGTTGTTATGTTCGGTGATCATCTTCCTACCATGGGACTTTCTGATTCTGATATGAAATCCGGTGATATTTTCAAGACAAAATACATCACCTGGAATAACATGGGACTTCCAAAAGAGGATGCTGATCTTACAGCATACCAGCTTCTCTCCCAGATCACAGATCAGGCTGGTATCCATGAAGGAACCATGTTTAACTATCATCAGACACAGCGCAATTCCGAGACATACTTAAATGGTCTTGAAAATCTGCAGTACGATTTACTTTACGGTAAAAGATATACCTACGGTGGCGAAGATCTCTATCCTGCTACCGACCTTCAGATGGATGTGGAGGATGTTACAATTTCCAATCTCCGCAAAAATTCTGACCGCAATATCCTGGCTGTTTACGGTTCAAGATTTACCAAGAATGCAAAGATATTTGTAAATGGTGAGAAAGTTCCTACTAACTATATTTCTTCTGCACTGGTAACAACAAGTCTGGATAACGTAAAAGATGGCGATACGATCAGTGTCAATGTCCTCGGTTCAAAAGGAATCCTGCTTCGTGCCGGAGCAGACGAGGTTGTCTATGAGGATCCGGATGTGATCCATGAGACAGAGACAGAAGATCCGACCGAGACAACCGAAGTACCAGTCCCTGCATCCACATGGAATCTGAACATGCCTTCTTCGGAAAAGACAGATATGAAATCTTCTGAAAGCACGGAAGTGAAATCGTCCGAAAATACGGAGGTAAAATCGTCCGAAAATACGGAGGTAAAATCGTCTGAGAGTACTGAAGTGAAATCGTCTGAGAACACTGAGGTAAAATCCTCTGAAAGTACAGAAATGAAATCCTCTGAAAGTACTGAAGTGAAATCTTCCGAAAATATCTCTGACACACTTGGCAGATAGCTTTATTAAAAAATCAAAATAACAGACAAGTCCGATATGTGGCAAGATGCTGCTATTGGGCTTGTTTTTTTGCAAAATAATTTTGATTACATTATGTCCTGTGTTAAAATGGAATCAATAAATCGGAGTTTCAGGAGGAAAATCATGAGCAGTAGGGGAATTTTTATTTTAGCGATTACATGGATTGTTATGTCACCGTTTTGGTTCTGGGCAGAAAATATTGCGTTAGGTATCATATGGCTATGTGGCGGAGTCATTGAACTATTTATCGCATTAGTGAGACGCAGCAAAGAGAAGAAAAGCAAGTAAATTCCAATTTTGTATAACAGGAAAATTTAAATTTAACGCTTGAAAAAAGGAGAAAGAAACATGGCAAAGAAAGAAGAAAGATTTGAAGTTATATTTAGAGATGGAAGTTCGCTTAAAGATGAAGGGGTCCGTCAAATTCTTGTAGATAAGGAGACGGGAGTTAATTATCTTTGTTGGAAATCTGGATACGGGGCTGGTATTACACCTCTTCTGGATTCTGAAGGAAAAGTCATAGTTACTAAGTAAAATTAAAGTTTGTAGAATTAAGAAAATCGGAAATTTTAAAGGAGAAATACTATGAGATTATTTGGTAAAAGCAAAAAAGAACGAGAAAAAGAATACATGAACAAATTAGATGTTCCATCGTGTTTAAAAGAAAATTTTGAATTGATTATTGATGATGCATTTACAATTATGGGGGTTGGAACAGTTGCCACAGGAAACATATTAATAGGGATGTGCAGAGAAGGGGAAAATGCGTGTATTTATAAAGCAAATGGAGATATCTTAGAATCCAGAATTACTACTGTCGATGTACATACAAAAGAACGAAAAGCAAATGGTTGTGGATATAAAACAGAGCATGTTGGACTTGGGTTACGAGGAATTTCCAAGGAACAATTAGAAAAAGGCGATAAAGTAATTGTAAAAAATGCCAATATGTATGGAATGTAATTACAAATTCCAGTTTGTCGAACACATGAAAATTTGAAGTTGTGGAGGTAATTATCAATGAGAAATATTTACGATAATAGTGAATTTTTTGCCGCATATGCGGAAATGGGAAGAAGCAAATATGGTCTGAAAGCTGCTGGAGAGTGGCATCAGTTGCAACCGTTATTCCCTAAATTACAGGGAAAAAAAGTTTTGGATTTAGGATGTGGTTACGGTTGGCATTGCAAATATGCCGCACAAATGGGAGCTACTGAAATTCTTGGTATTGATAGTAGTCAAAAAATGATTGCAAAAGCAGTAGCTGATAACTCTGATGACAAAATCAAGTATAAAGTTTGCGGTGTTGAAGAATACATTTATCCTGAAAATACTTATGACCTAGTTGTTTCTAACCTGGTACTGCACTATATCGAAAATTTAGCTAATGTTTATCAAAAGGTGTATTGCACATTAAAAGTAGGTGGGTATTTCCTATTCAATATTGAACATCCGACTTTCACCGCAGGTGTTAATGAGGATTGGATTTATGATGAAAATGGGAAACCTAAATATTGGCCAATCGACAATTACTATTACACAGGCGAAAGAGAAACCAATTTTCTTGGTCAACGAGTAATTAAACAGCACCACACATTAACGCAGATATTGAATCCACTTATAAAATGTGGTTTTCAAATTGAGGCTATTGAGGAAGCAATGCCTCCGGCAGATATGATGGGTATGCCGGGAATGTGTAATGAAATGCGTAGACCTATGATGTTGTTGGTTAAGGTTAAAAAGGTTTAATAAACAACTTCCAGTTTGCCAAACCCTTTGAGCGAGGAGAAACCCTTTTCTCAAAGGCTTTTTATTTGAATTGACTTTAACATATCAAATGTTATAATATAAAAAACACTAAATTAAATAAGTGTATTGATATGAAGATATATGAAGCGGCTAAAAGAACACCGCAGTTATCGGAAAATCTGTTAAATATTTGGGAAGACTCTGTTCGAGCTATGCATCATTTTTTATCTGATACAGAGGTAAAAACGAATTAAAAAATATGTTCCGCAGGCTTTGAGTGATGCTGCGCATTTAATTATTGCCGGAAATGAATTTAATAAAATTATCGCATTTATGGGGACTGAAAACAATAGGCTTGAAATGTTGTTTATTTGTTCGGCGGAAAGAGGAAAAGGTATTGGCAAGCAACTTTTGAAATACGGTATTGAAAAATTCGGTATAAAAGAAGTTACCGCCAATGAACAAAATCCACAGGCGGTAGGATTTTATAAACATATGGAATTTGTAACATATAAAAGAACCGATTATGATGAAGAGGGAAATCCGTATCCTCTTTTATATATGAAAATAGTTTAATAAATTCAAATTATATGAATGGGGATATGGAAATGAGTACATATTGTATGAAAAACAAAAAATATCGGAAACCGGTTTTGATTTTAACGGTTTTGTTTTGCGTAAGTCTTACGGGCTGTACAAAGATATATAACGGAACAGATGAACTTACAGAAAAAGCCCGAAAGGAAATGCCTGTTTCGGATTTTGAAACAACGGATATACAATATGCTGGAATGAGTGTTGCCGATAATAAGGCTTTGGCTTGGTTTATTTCAGGCAATGAATATCAGGCACATTATTATCTCCCGATGGAAGTAGAAGTAAAAGGCGACGATAAATATTCGTTTGTAAGAACTTATAAACCTATGAATGGCGAAACGGATAATATCGCAATCCTTAATTGGAACGGCGGATATTCATTTGTAGTAAATAATTCCGATTGTGCGTCGGTTAAAATTACAGGGGAAAACGGTATTTATGAAGAAAAAGTAAAAGAAGTTCCTTATGTGTTTTATTATCCGTCAATTCCGTCACAGTATGTTTTTCTTGATTCCGACGGAAATGAATTAAGTTAATAACTTTACTAAAAAACAGCTTTTTGAGATATGTATTATGTATTTCTCAAGAAGCTGTTTGTATTTGAAAGAAAATTTTTGCAGAGTACTGTTTTTGGTACACCTTATATGTTATTATTAAAACATATAAATTACGAACGGCAGGTGACCTTTGATGTATTTAGATACTTTTACATTACCGATTGATTTTGAAGAACCGATGATTCAAAAACAATGTGAACGCAACGGCGGCATTTACGGTTATATAGATAACACATACCCGTGCAGAATGTTCGGAAATCGTGAACTTTATGAGATTTCGTTTAAAAATGTAACAATTTTTTACGGCGGCAACGGTTCGGGAAAAAGCACACTTTTAAATCTTATTGCTCAAAAACTTGAGCTAAACCGCATTGCTCCGTTTAATTCAAGCGAATTATTTGATGAATATGTAAAAAATTGTGAGTATTCTCTCGGCTACGATGATGAGGGGTTCAAGCACAAAATACCTGACGGCAGTCGTATTATAACAAGCGATGATATTTTTGATTATATGCTCACTATTCGTACAAATAATGACGAAATTTTCGAGAAAAAGGACATTGCCCGTGATGAGTACGGTGCTTTAAAGTATGGCAAAAGTATAAGGTTCAGCGGAATGGACGATTACGAGCAGTTTAAAATGCAGGTTATGTCACGCAGGAAATCGGTGTCTCGCAGAAAGTTTATTGAAAGAACTGCAGGAAAGGAAACCGAACTTTTCAGTAACGGAGAAACTGCTCTTAAATACTTTAAAACAAAGCTGAAAAACGACAAGTTGTATTGCCTTGACGAACCTGAAAACAGTATGTCGGCAAAAATGCAGTTGAAACTTGTAAAAATGCTTGAAGAAATGTCGCATTATTGCGGCTGTCAATTTATAATTGCCACACACTCGCCGTTTTTGCTTGCTATGGACAATGCAAAGATTTATGACCTTGACTCAAACCCGGTTGAAGTAAAAGATTGGTGGGAACTTGAAAATACAAAGATTTACTATGAATTTTTCAAAAAACACAGCAATCTTTTTGAAAATAATATTTAAAGAAAGGACAAAAGCTGTACTTTTAAAGCTGATTGATGAACAAATCTGATATTTTGTAAATTTTCATAATAAAAAATACCCCATAAACCTCTTGATTTTTGCGGTCAAGAGGTTTATACTATGTAAAATTTATTTATGCGGAAAGGGATTTGTAAATGAGAATTGAAAAAATTAAATCTCCGTTTGATAATTTAATGCTTGAAGTTGCGGTATCCGAGCCTAAGGGTATGCCAAAGGCAATAGTACAATTTTCTCATGGAATGTGCGAGCATAAAGAACGATATTTTGAATTTATGAATTACCTTAATGATAACGGCTATGTATGCGTTATTCACGACCACAGAGGTCACGGCGCAAGTGTGATAAACGAGGGCGAGTACGGCAATTTTTATACGGAAGACATCAGCGCAATTATTGACGATATGCACGCTGTAACCGAGTATATAAAAAATAATTATCCTAATTTACCGCTTTATATTTTCAGCCACAGTATGGGCACGCTTGTTGCGAGAAATTATATGAAAAAATACGAAAAGGAAATTGAAAAAATAGTTCTTTGCGGCCCGCCTACCCATAACGGCAATGCAAGTTTCGGACTTTTTCTTTCAAAAATTTTAAAACCCTTTTACAAAGAGCAGGCGCCCAATAAATTGCTGAACAACGGAACTTTTATCGGATACAACGAAAAGAATGCCGAACCTAATTCTTGGATAACGGAAAATAAAGATAATGTCAGAGCGTATAATGAGGACGAGCTTTGCGGTTTCGTATTTACCACAAACGGTTTTATAAATCTGTTTAAACTGCAATTAAGCGCATTTGATTCGGATGATTGGGAAGTTTATAATAAAAGATTACCGATTTTTGTAATAGCAGGTGAAAATGACCCTGTTATTCAGTCACAAAAGAAATTTAACGCACTTATAGTTTTCTTAAAAGAACTCGGCTATGCAAACATCAGCCAAAAACTGTATAAAAACAATCGTCACGAAATTCTTAACGGGAAAAATAAATCGGATATTTACAAAGATATTCTGAATTTTTACGAAAATTGAAAAAATGTATTGACATACTATTTTTGCAATGTTAATATACTGATAATATTTAGACAAAAGCATTGATGAGGAGGAGTACTTACTTATTTGATCTTCAGAGAGGGAATGGTCGGTGAAAATTCTCGTGACAAAAGTAAGGAAGGTAGCCTTTGAGCTTTGAACCGAACAATTTTTATTTAGTAGGCTTCAACGGTAGTTCCCACCGTTATAAGGGAGGCAATATCGGATATTTTATCCCGCATTGTTTGAGTGCAGAAATTTTATTTCTGAATTTAGGTGGTACCACGAATTTTATTCGCCCTAAGCGTTTTGCTTGGGGCATTTTCTTTTGTCTGAATGTTTAATATACTTTTGGAGGAAAAAAGATATGCAGACAAAACTATGGTTAAGACCATACAAAAAATGTGATGCTAAATTTATTGTGAATTGGTGTAAGGACGAAATCAGTTTTAGAAAATGGTGTTCTGACAGGTGGCAATCATATCCAATCACTGCCGAAGATATGAACAGTAAATACTTTGCAGACAATGGTGATTGCGGCGATGAAGATAATTTTTATCCTATGACATTTATGGAGAATAACGATGTTGTAGGTCATCTTATATTAAGATTTACAGACGAAAAGCGAACAGCATTAAGGTTTGGCTTTGTGATTGTGGATGATACAAAACGAGGCTTAGGTTATGGAAAGGAAATGCTCAATCTTGCGCTGAAGTATTCGTTTGAAATATTGAAAGCTGACAAGGTTACTCTTGGTGTTTTTGAAAATAATGCCTCTGCTTATAATTGCTATAACTCAGTAGGATTTAAAAATATTGAAAGTCAAAGTAAAAGTCAATTTAGTTTTTACGGTGAAGTATGGAATATTTTTGAATTAGAAATGACTGAAAAAGACTACCGCATTAAAAAGTAAATTTTATTGCATACCAATGAAAAAAGTAGTATAATTAATTTATATTTTATTGCCAAAATATTGATTTTTCGGAGGGAAAGTTGTGAATATAAGAAGGGCAGAGGAAAAGGATATTGTGCAGATTGAAAACCTGCTTTATCAGGTGCATAAGGTACACTCTGACAAAAGACCTGATTTATTTATTCCCGGTGCAAAAAAATATACGACCGAGGAACTAAAAGAGATTTTGGCAGATGATGAAAAGCCTGTTTATGTTGCCGATGATGACGGAGTTATTTTAGGTTATGCTTTTTGCGTTTATCAAAGACATTGCACAAAGTCGAGCAATTATGTGAGCTTTTATATTGATGATTTATGCGTTTCTGAAAAATCAAGGGGCCGGAAAGTCGGCACTAAGCTATATGATTTTGTGCTTGATGTTGCCAAGCATAACGGCTGTCATAACCTTACGCTGAATGTTTGGGAGTGCAACGAGTCGGCTAAAAAGTTCTATGATAAATGCGGTTTGAAAATTCAGAAATACGGTATGGAACAGGTTTTGGATTGAGGAATATTCTAAAACTTAATTAAACGGATTTATTTTTTATTAAAAGACTTGTATATAAAGACTTGTATATAAATATAAACATACTGATATAAAATACAGGAAATATTACTTACTAACTTGATTTTATGCACCTATTGTGCTAAGATTATAGTTACTAAACAGTTTTCACACCTGTTGTTTAGAATAAAACTTATAGAGGTAAATCGGTGCGGTTTTGCATTGATTTATTAACAATTATAAAGTGAGGATTATAAAATGAAAAGTGATGTAATTAAGGTTGGCGTAAATGCCGCACCACAGCGCTCACTTCTGAACGCACTCGGTCTTACTGAAGAAGAAATGAAAAAACCTCTTATCGGTATTGTCAGCTCCAAGAACGATATCGTTCCGGGACATATGAATATAGACAAGATTGTTGACGCTGTAAAGCAGGGTGTTGCTCTTGCAGGCGGTGTTCCTATTGTTTTCCCTGCAATTGCTGTTTGTGACGGTATTGCTATGGGTCACGAGGGTATGAAGTATTCGCTTGTTACCCGTGAACTTATTGCCGACTCAACAGAGGCTATGGCTAAGGCTCATGCTTTTGACGCTCTTGTTATGGTTCCTAACTGCGACAAGAATGTTCCTGGCCTTTTGATGGCTGCCGCAAGAATTAATGTTCCTACTGTATTTGTCAGCGGCGGTCCAATGCTCGCAGGTCATGTTAAGGGCAAAAAAACAAGCCTTTCAAGTATGTTTGAGGCTGTTGGCGCTTACACTGCAAACAAGATTTCTGCCGAAGAGCTTTGCGAGTTTGAAAACAAGGCTTGTCCGTCTTGCGGTTCTTGCTCAGGTATGTACACAGCTAACAGTATGAACTGCCTTACTGAGGCTATCGGTATGGGCTTACAGGGTAACGGTACAATTCCTGCCGTATATTCAGAGAGAATCAAACTTGCTAAGCACGCAGGTATGAAAGTTATGGAGCTTCTCGAAAAGAATATTCGCCCACTCGACATTATGACAGAAAAGGCATTTATGAATGCTCTTACAGTTGATATGGCGCTCGGCTGTTCAACAAACACAATGCTTCACCTTCCTGCTATCGCTAAAGAGGCAGGCGTTAAGCTCAACCTTGATATTGCAAACGAAATCAGCGCAAAGACACCTAACCTTTGTCACCTTGCTCCGGCAGGTCATACATATATGGAGGATCTCAACGAGGCAGGCGGTGTTTATGCCGTAATGAACGAGCTTACAAAGCTCAATCTTCTTAATACAGACCTTATTACTGCAACAGGCAAGACAGTTGCCGAGAACATTGAAGGCTGCGAGATTAAGGATACAGATATTATCCGTCCAATCACAAATCCATACAGCACAACAGGCGGTATCGCTGTTCTTAAGGGCAACCTTGCTCCTGACGGCTGCGTAGTTAAGAGAAGTGCAGTTGCTCCCGAAATGTTACAGCATAAGGGCAATGCAAGAGTATTTGAGTGTGAAGAAGACGCTATCGAGGCAATTCACGCAGGCAAGATTAACCCCGGCGATGTTGTTGTTATTCGTTACGAAGGCCCTAAGGGTGGCCCGGGCATGAGAGAAATGCTCAATCCTACCTCTGCTATCATGGGCAGCGGCCTCGGTCATTGTGTAGCTCTTATTACAGACGGTCGTTTTTCTGGCGCTACAAGAGGCGCTGCTATCGGTCATATTTCACCTGAAGCAGCAGTAGGCGGCCCTATCGCACTTGTTGAAGAGGGCGATACAATCGAAATCGACATCAACGCAAATACTATCAATTTACTTGTTTCTGACGAAGAAATGGCAAAGCGTAAGGCTGAGTGGAAACCTCGTCAGCCAAAGATTACAACAGGCTACCTTGCCCGTTACGCAAAGCTCGTAACTTCAGGCGCTCAGGGTGCTGTTCTTGAGTAATTAACGCTTGGTGTAATTGCACAAAAAACCTTTTGGAATTTTATATTTTAAACACTGAGATTTAATAAAATAAGCAATTTGCACAATTAACTCCTTGTCTTATTAGGCAAGGAGTTAATTTTTTAGCTTATCGTCAAATTTCTATTGTAAGCTTTATACAAATATGCTATAATTGACAAGTAAGTTGATTACTAATTGTCGAAAACGCTTAAGATTTGAATATATATCCCGAAAGGAGTGTTTCTTTTGAAACAGTACAATGCTAAAAAAATATTAAACATTGCCCTTGCAGGTCACGGCGGATGCGGTAAAACATCTGTTGCCGAGAGTATGATATATCTTGCAAAGGCATCTGAAAGACTTGGTAATATTGCAGACGGTAATACCGTTCTTGATTATGACAGCGAGGAAATCAAGCGCCAAACTTCAATCTTAACTTCGGTTGCTCCTATTGAATGGAAAAATACCAAGATAAATATTATAGACACTCCCGGTCTGTTCGACTTTGAGGGCGGTGTAGCAGAGGGTATGCGTGCCGCTGATTCGGCTCTTATTGTTGTATCGGGCAAAGACGGTGTAAATGTCGGCACTGAAAAGGCTGTTAAGGCCGCCACCAAGGCAGGACTTACAAAGATTTTCTTTGTAAACGGTCTTTGTGACGAAAGCGCCAGATTCTACCGTGTATTCGAGAGTTTAAAGGCTACATTCGGCCCTACCGTTTGTCCTGTTGTTGTACCGTACATTGTAGACGGTCAGGCAAATACATATGTAAACCTTTTTGATTATAAGGCTTACAAGTATGATACAGACGGTTCTGTGGTTCAGACTCCGCTCCCTGATATGGGCGACAGACTTGAGGGCTTGCGTGAGGCTATTAAAGAGGCTGTTGCAGAAACAAGCGAGGAGCTGCTCGACAAATTTATTATGGGCGAGGAGTTTACTCCTGAAGAAATTATCCTCGGCGTAAGCAAGGGTGTTAAAGACGGTACAATTTGCCCTGTATTCTGCGGTGATGCGCACAATACCTTTGCTTTTGATCAGCTTTTGAACAGCCTTGTATGGCTTGCTCCTACTGCTGCCGATAAGGGCGAAGAAATTGCAGTTGATGTTGACGGAGAGCCTGTTGAAATCAGCGTTAATGAAAATGCAGCGGCAGCCGCTGTTGTATTTAAGACAGTTGTTGATCCGTTTGTAGGTAAGCTGTCATATGTAAAGGTGGTATCGGGCAAGGTAAGTGCAGATACTCCGCTTGTAAATATGAGAACAGGCACTCAGGAGAGAATCGGCAAGGTTCTTACAGTAAAAGGCAAAAAACAGGTTGAAACCGATTATATAGGCGCAGGCGACATTGGTGCTATTCCGAAGCTTGCGTCAGTAAAAACAGGCGACACACTTTGCTCGCCGCTCAGAAAAGTAGTGCTTGACGGCATTGACTATCCTGTATCTTCATACACAATGGCTATTTATCCTGCCACAAAGGGTGATGAAGACAAGGTTGCGCAGGGACTGGCAAAGCTCAGCGAGGAAGACCCTACTATTAAGTATGTAACAAATCATGAAACACATGAAATGCTTATTTCGGGACTTGGCGAACAGCACCTTGATGTTGTGATTTCAAAGTTGAAGTCAAAATTCAATGTAGAGGCAGTTCTTAAAAAGCAGAAAATCGCATATCGTGAAACTATCAGGAAAAAGGTATCGGCTCAGGGCAGATATAAAAAGCAGTCGGGCGGTCATGGTCAGTTTGGCGATGTATGGATTGAGTTTGAGCCTTGCGAGAGCGAGGGGCTTGAATTTGCCGAGAGAGTAGTAGGCGGCGCTGTTCCTAAAAACTTCTTCCCGGCAGTAGAAAAAGGCTTGCGTGACTCAATTAAAAAGGGTGTGCTTGCAGGCTATCCAATGGTTGGTATCAGAGCAACTCTTTATGACGGCTCATATCACCCTGTTGATTCATCTGAAATGTCGTTTAAAACTGCCGCAAGTATGGCATATAAAAACGGTATTCCAAACGCATCTCCTACACTTCTTGAGCCTATCGGTTCGCTTAAGGTTACATTGCCGGATTCAAATATGGGTGATGTAATGGGCGAGGTAAACAAGCGCAGAGGCAGAGTTCTCGGTATGACACCTGCTGAGGACAGCGGTATGCAGATTGTAGAGGGCGAAGTTCCAATGGCAGAGATGGACGATTTTGCTACCTATCTTCGCCAGGTAACTCAGGGCAGAGGCAGTTACGAATTTGCATTTGCAAGATACGAGGACGCACCTGCCAATGTTGCTCAGAAAATAATAGAAAAAGCTAAGACAGACGCTGAATAAATAAAAAATCTTAATCCCATTGCAGATTTTTCCTGCGATGGGATTTGTTTCTCTTGACTAACTTTGATGTGCTGTGCTAAATTATTGTTAATGACAATTTGTGGTGTATTTTATTTGTTAAGTGGTGTTTTTATTTGTTGGATTTAGTGCTTTCAAAGTTTATAAAAAATTATGATGACATAAAAAATCCGCAGGTTCGTACGGCTTGTGGTAATTTTTCGGGTGTTGTCGGAATAATTCTTAACCTTGTTCTGTTTGGCGCAAAGCTTTTGTCGGGAATACTCACCGCCTCAATTTCGGTAACGGCAGATGCGTTTAATAACCTGTCAGACGCAGGAAGTTCTGTGGTTACTTTCTTAGGCTTTAAACTCGCAAACAGACCTGCCGATGAAGAGCATCCGTACGGTCATGGCAGATATGAATATGTGGCAGGACTCGGCATTTCGTGTGCAATTTTACTTGTTGGTGCAGAGCTTTTAAAATCCTCGATTAAAAAGATATTCACTCCTGACGAAACTACCGCTATAACTCTGCTGTCAATCTGTATTCTGATTGGCTCAATATGTGTAAAATTATGGATGTTTTTCTTTAACAGTGCAATGTCAAAGAAGATTTCATCAGCCACTCTGAAAGCTACGGCAATGGATTCACTCACCGACTGCATTGCAACCTCGGTTGTCCTCATCGGCTTGGGAATTTCTGCCGTAACAGGTGTGAATATTGACGGTTGGCTCGGCTGTGCCGTTGCAGGCTTTATTTTATATACAGGCATAAGCACCTTTAAAGAGAGCCTTTCACCGTTGCTCGGCAATACTCCCGATCCCGAATTTATTGATGAAATAAGAGAAACCGTACTTTCTACCGAGCTTATTACAGGTATTCACGATTTGCTTATTCACGATTACGGCCCTGGCAGATGTATAGTTTCGTTTCACGCAGAAGTTCCGTATGATGTGGATATTATGAAAGCTCACGATGTAATCGACAGGCTTGAAAGAAAAATTCAGTCAAAGTATAATTGCGTGGTAACAATTCATATGGATCCGATTGCCGTATCGGACGAATATACGATTGAATTAAAAGAAAAAATCAGCGGGTCGCTGGCAGATATTGACGGCGCACTAAGTCTGCACGATTTTAGAATTGTAAAAGGCGAGGAATATCAGCGAGTATTGTTTGACCTTGTAGTTCCGCCCGAGTGCAAGCTCAAAGAGGCTGAGGCACTGAGTGCGGTAAAGGAAAAAATAGCGCAGATTGATGCAAAAATTATCCCTATAATACATATAGATAAAATCTGCCTTGAGGGTGGCGGAAGTTTTAAGCTGTAAGCCATAGGGCGATTATAATTATTATTAAAGCAATCAAGTGAGTTTTGAAAATCGCTTGATTGCTTTTTATTTGGATTGATTGTCAGGATTTGATAATTAAGACAATATACAATATATTGTGGTGGCAACAGCAAACCGTCACATATTATAGAAAATTTTTGTAATATTCTAATTTGCAATTATTCCCGAAAAATTGCTCAAATTAAACAAATAATAAAATCTGTTTTTGTCAGTTTGACGGTTGAATTAAATGCCTGTTTATGATAGAATAAGACTTGTGTTCGGTAACATACATACCACAACATATAGTAAAACTTTTTAAATTAATACTAAATATAGTTAAATATATGAATGATGAATACGGGAGGAACAAAAATGATAACTACAATTATTAAGCGTGACGGACGAGAAGCAAATTTTGACACAGAAAAAATAACACAAGCCATTTATAAGGCTGCACAGGCAATCGGCGGTAACGATTATGATGCCGCAAAAGCACTTTCGGTACAGGTAGCCGATTTACTTGAGAAAAAATGCGGAGATAAAGCTCCTACTGTTGAGCAGGTTCAGGACGCAGTAGAAAAGGTACTTATTGAAAACGGACACGCAAGAACAGCCAAGGAATATATCCTTTATCGTGCCGAGCGTACAAGAGTTCGTGAAATGAACACAAAGCTGATGAAGATTTATGAGGACCTTACTTTTAAATCAGCAAAAGATAACGATGTAAAGAGAGAGAATGCAAACATTGACGGCGACACCGCAATGGGCACAATGCTCAAATACGGCTCAGAGGGTGCAAAGCAGTTTAACGAGATGTATATTCTTGACCCTAAGTATTCTAAGGCTCATCGTGACGGTGATATTCATATTCACGATCTTGATTTCTTTACACTTACCACAACTTGTTGCCAGATTGACCTTGTAAGCCTTTTTAAAGGCGGTTTTTCAACAGGTCATGGCTATTTAAGAGAGCCTAATGACATTGCATCATATTCGGCACTTGCCTGCATTGCAATCCAGTCTAATCAGAATGACCAGCACGGCGGTCAGAGTGTGCCTAACTTTGATTACTCAATGGCTCCGGGCGTTAAGAAAACATACAGAAAGCGTTACAGAATCAATCTTGAAAGAGCAATTGAACTTTTGACAGATGCCGCAGATCCTGATGCAACAGTAAAGGAAATTTGCGAAAAAGCAGAGAAAGCAAGCGGTGAGTGGCCGACACTTGAAAACCAGACACCAAACTACAAAAAGGAAGAGCTTGCACTTCTTAAAGAAAAGTTTGAAGATAAAATTGCCGAGAAAATCCAGCGCTTTGCATTCAAACATGCCGAGGCAGAAACAGATAAGGCTACATTCCAGGCAATGGAGGCACTTATCCACAACCTCAACACAATGCATTCAAGAGCAGGCGCACAGATTCCGTTCAGCTCACTTAACTACGGTACAGACACATCTCCTGAGGGCAGACTTGTTATGAAGAATCTTCTTTATGCTACCGAAAGAGGTCTTGGCAACGGCGAAACACCGATTTTCCCAATTCAGATTTTCAAGGTAAAAGAGGGTATAAACTACAACCCTGAGGATAAGAACTACGATTTATACAAGCTCTCAATGAGAGTTTCTGCAAAAAGACTTTTCCCGAACTTCTCGTTTATTGACGCACCGTACAATCTCCAATATTACAAGCCCGGTCATCCTGAAACAGAGGTTGCGTATATGGGCTGTCGTACAAGAGTTATGGGCAATGTTTACGATCCTGACAGAGAGATTACATACGGCAGAGGAAACCTTAGCTTTACTTCAATTAACCTTCCAAGACTTGCAATTCTTTCAAATAAAAATATTGACTTCTTCTTTGAACAGCTTGACAGAATGTGCGACCTCGTTGTCGGTCAGCTCCTTGAGCGTTTTGAAATTCAGTGTCAGAAGTTGGTAAGAAACTATCCGTTCCTTATGGGACAGGGTATTTGGCTTGACAGCGACAAGCTCACACCTAACGATTCTGTAAGAGATGTTTTAAAGCATGGCTCACTCACAATCGGATTTATCGGACTTGCCGAGTGTCTTGTGGTTCTTACAGGTAAACATCACGGCGAGAGCGAAACTTCACAAAAGCTCGGCCTTGAAATTGTCGGCTATATGAGAAAGAAGATGAACGAGGCTACCGAGAAGTACAAACTTAACTTCGGCGTTATCGGTACTCCTGCAGAGGGCTTGTCGGGCAGATTTGTAAGAATTGATAAAAAGCGTTTCGGCATTATACCGGGTGTTACAGACAGAGAGTATTATACAAACTCATTCCATGTGCCTGTATATTACAATATTTCTGCTTTTGATAAGATTAAGATTGAGGCTCCGTACCACAACCTTACAAACGGCGGTCACATTTCATACATTGAGCTTGACGGTGACCCGTCACAGAACATTGACGCATTCGAGGCTGTTATCCGTTGTATGAAAGAGAGCGGCATCGGCTACGGCGCAATCAACCACCCCGTTGATCGTGACCCTGTTTGCGGACATACAGGTATTATCGGTGATTATTGCCCACAGTGCGGCAGAAAAGAAACTAAGAACGGTCAGGGATTTGAGCGTATCCGCAGAATTACAGGCTACCTTGTAGGTACAACAGAGCGTTTTAACAATGCAAAGGCAGCCGAGGTAAGGGATAGGGTAAAGCACTCTGTTTCTGAATGCTGCGGTATGGAAGATTTTTCAGATGATATTACAGCATAATTATGAGTAAAGATATTATAAGACTTTCAGGCGTTATAAAAAACAGCATAGTTGACGGCCCGGGCTTCAGACTTACAGTCTTTTGTCAGGGCTGCCCGCATCACTGCGAGGGCTGCCACAACGAAAAAACGTGGGACTTTGACGGCGGCGTTGACGGCAAGGTTGAGAAGATAATCAATGTCGCAAAGTCACTTCCGCTTTTACAGGGACTTACTTTTTCGGGCGGCGAACCGTTTTGTCAGGCAGAGGCATTTGCAGAGCTTGGCAGACTTGCACACGAAAACGGATATAATGTAGTTACATACACGGGCTATACTTACGAAAAGCTGCTTGAGGGAGCAGATAAACACCCTGAGTGGCTTGATTTGCTCAAACAGACAGACTACCTTATAGACGGCAGATTTATACTTGAAGAAAAGAGCCTGATGCTAAAGTTTCGTGGCAGTAGGAATCAGCGTATTATAGATGTTAAAAAGAGCCTTGAAAGCGATCAGATAGTTGAAAATTACGATATATAAACAAAACCTGCGTTGTTGAGTATAACGCAGGTTTTGTGTTTTGTTGATTTTTTCAAAAGTTAGAGCAGCAAAGTATTTTATAATTATTTGCTTTAAACTGTGCACTAAACCGTAATAAACAAAATACGGACTGCACACAAAATGCAGTCCGTAAATATTTGAATTATGTGATTTGATTATTTAATAGCCTCAAATGCTTCCTGTAAATCGAAGAGAATATCATCAATATGCTCTGTACCGATTGAAAGACGAATTGTATTTGGCTTAATGCCCTGCTCTGCAAGCTCCTGCTCGTTAAGCTGTGAGTGTGTTGTTGATGCAGGATGAATAGCAAGTGACTTAACATCTGCTACATTTGCAAGAAGTGAGAATACCTGAAGGTTATCAATGAACTTCTTAGCGTCTTCTTCTGTACCCTTGATTTCAAAAGTAAAGATTGAACCGCCGCCGTTAGGGAAGTACTTGTCATAAAGTGCCTTGTATGGTGAAGTTGGAAGTGATGGGTGGTTTACGCTCTCAACCTGTGGGTGATTTACAAGGAAGTCAAGAACTTTCTTTGTGTTCTCAACATGGCGCTCAACACGGAGTGAAAGTGTTTCAAGACCCTGCAAGAAAATGAATGCGTGGAACGGAGAGATTGTAGCACCTGTATCACGGAGAAGAATTGCTCTGATGTATGTTACAAATGCAGCGCCCGGAGCAGCCTGTGTGAATACAGCACCATGGTATGATGGGTTTGGCTCAGCAAACTGTGGGAACTTGCCTGATGCTGCCCAGTCAAACTTACCGCTCTCAATAATAACACCGCCGATAGCTGTGCCGTGACCGCCAATGAACTTTGTAGCTGAGTGAACAACGATGTCTGCACCGTACTCAAATGGTCTTACAAGGTAAGGTGTAGCAAATGTGCTGTCTACAACGAGTGGAATGTTGTGTGCGTGTGCAATCTTTGCGAGAGCCTCAATATCAATGAGGTTAGCGTTTGGATTGCCGAGTGTTTCAATGTAGAGAGCCTTTGTATTCTCGTCAATAGCGTTTTCAAAAGCACCCTCTTCATCAGGATCAACAAATGTTGTTGTAATGCCGTAAGCAGGAAGTGTGTGCTCAAGAAGATTGTATGTGCCGCCGTAAATTGTCTTGGCTGCTACAATGTTTTCGCCTGCTTTTGCAAGAGCCTGAATTGTATATGCGATTGCTGCTGCACCTGATGCTACTGCAAGAGCGGCTGTACCACCCTCAAGAGCTGCAATTCTCTGCTCAAAAATATCTTCTGTTGGGTTTGTAAGTCTGCCGTAAATGTTGCCTGCATCTTTAAGTGCAAAACGATCTGCGGCGTGCTGGCTGTTGTGGAATACATAAGAAGTAGTTGCGTAAATCGGAACAGCTCTTGCGTCTGTTACCGGGTCTGCTGATTCCTGTCCTACATGAAGCTGAAGTGTTTCAAAGTGTAATTTTCTATCTTTTAATGTGCTCATTTTAGTTACCTCTTTCAATAATTAATTTAGTTTGTTATAATGTTATAGTAAAAGTTAAAGTAGTAGTAATTGTTGCATCAGCAACAACATTCTGAGGTACTGCACATTCGTCCGTATCGGTAATTCTGTCTTAAAAGGTTTACAAATAATATAAGCATTAGAATTCTCCTTTGCTAAAACTTACTAATTACATAGGTTTAATGTGATTGTATATTACCATATAATTTTACTCTTGTCAATAGTATTTTTTAAATTTCTAAAAGTATATTTATTTAGTAGGTTTTAAGAGCAAAATTTATCAAATTCAAAGCATAAAATTTGCAAAAAATCTTATATGAAATATAAAATAGAAGAAATCGGATAAAAAACACCTTGAAAACCTACTAAATATATGTTATTATTGTGTTATAAATAAATGCTATAATTTTGCAAATACTTAGTAAAAGGTGGTGTTAATTTGAAAATTTCTACTAAGGGAAGATATGCACTGCGAATGCTTATAGATCTGGCTATGCACCAGAATGACGGCTACATTGCATTAAAGGATATTGCCGCTCGTCAGAATATTTCCAAAAAATATCTTGAGCAGATTATGCCTATCCTTAATAAAGCCGATGTGTTACTTACAAACCGTGGATTTCAGGGTGGATACCGCCTTGCAAGAACTCCCGACCAATATACGGTAGGCGAGATTCTCCGCATTACAGAGGGCAGCCTTGCTCCTGTTGCTTGTCTTGACCACACTCCGAATAACTGCCCTATGAGCGAGGAATGTATTACTTTGCCTGTATGGCAGGGACTTAATGAGGTTATTACAAAGTATCTTGACAGTATCACAATTCAGGATATTATTGACCGTCAGACTGAGAACATCGGCAATGACTATGTAATATAATAGTATATAAGTTTATAGAAAAAATTATAAAGCCATCTTTGATTTTATCAGTCAAAGATGGCTTTGTTTGTTAATTAGTTTTTTATTGTTTAGGCAAATAATGTTTTAACACACAAAGTTTAGTTTTGAAAATTTAGCTTTTGCGTTACTTTGTTGCCTGAACGATAATCAGCTAAAGCATAAATTTCTCCCAAAAACTTTTGATAAAAGCCCAAAATAACAGACCACAAAGCCGAAGTAAAATTCCGTCTTTGTGGTCTGTTAAAAAATTCCTAAATAATTTATTACAGGGGATAGATGTTAAATTATTTATCTGAGAACATTGGAGTTGAAAGGTAACGGTCGCCTGTATCAGGAAGAAGTGCTACAATTACCTTACCTTTGTTTTCAGGGCGTTTAGCAAGCTCGGTTGCCGCATATACTGCCGCACCCGAAGAAATACCTACGAGTACACCCTCGGCACGAGCGATTGCCTTGCCTGTTGCAAATGCGTCATCGTTTTCTACTGCGAAAATTTCGTCATATACATTAGTATCAAGTGTTTCAGGAACAAAGCCTGCGCCGATACCCTGAATTTTGTGAGGACCTGCAACACCCTTTGAAAGAACAGGTGAGGTAGCCGGCTCAACAGCAACAATCTTTACATTAGGATTTTTTGATTTGAGGTATTTGCCAACGCCTGTTACAGTACCGCCTGTGCCAACCCCTGCAACAAAAATGTCTACCTTGCCGTCTGTATCTTCCCAAATCTCAGGGCCTGTTGTAGCAAAGTGAGCGGCAGGGTTTGCCTGATTTACAAACTGTCCGGGAATAAAGCTGTGCGGAATTTCCTTGGCAAGTTCGTCAGCCTTTGCAATAGCGCCTTTCATACCCTTTGCACCGTCTGTAAGAACAAGCTCAGCACCGTAAGCCTTGAGGAGATTTCTGCGTTCAACGCTCATGGTTTCAGGCATTGTAAGGATAATTCTGTATCCTCTTGCGGCAGCAACAGCTGCAAGACCGATACCTGTGTTACCACTTGTAGGCTCAATAATTACAGAGTCAGAAGTAAGTAAACCCTTTTTCTCTGCGTCATCAATCATAGCCTTTGCTACTCTGTCCTTAACACTTCCTGCAGGATTAAAATATTCGAGTTTTGCAAGTACAGGTGTGTCAAGTCCCTGAGCTGCTGAGTAATTATTGAGTTTCATAATAGGTGTTCTGCCGATGAGGTCAGTGATTTTCTCATAAACTTTCATGGTGGTATCTCCTTTGTAATGTATTTATTTTATAGTGATTTTAGTAATTTTCGTAATTAAAATTTAATTCTTATTAAACCTACATAAATTATAGGTATTATTATAGCACCGCTATATACCGTTGTCAACACCCAAAATTAAAATAGATAAAAAATTGTAATAATGAATAATATACTGCTTATATGCAATATGTATAGAAATATATAAACATTTTCTATAATGAAAAATGTAAATGCAATTGCAATTTTTTACAATATATGTTAAAATTACTGCAAAAATAAGCAAATAACTTTGCTCACAATTCAGAAGAGGGTGTATAACTTTGAAAAAATGTTTTTCGATTGTACTGACTGTACTTATGACGGTGATAGCTTTTACAGCTTTTTCATCAGTTAATGCTGTTTCTGTCGAAAGTAATCAATCGGTACATACTAACCAAATAGCGGACTTAGGAATACCTCCGCTTGACTTTGGTGATTCTAACGATTATGACAGCGGCGGCGGTTCTGATTGGGGCGGCGGTTCTGATTGGGGCGGCAGCTCTGACTGGGGCGGCAGTTCCGATTGGGACAGTTCAGACAACAGCAGTTCCGAAAGCAGTGGAGAAGGTCTTGGATTTGGCGGAACGTTAGTTGTTTTCCTTGTAGTTATCGGTATAGTTGTTTACAGCATGATAAGGGGCAAAAAGGACAGCAAAAGAACAACTACTACTGTTGGCAGATCACAGACAATTCAGCAGTCGGCAGGCAGAAATGTTACACTTCCTGACCGTACGGCACAGATTTCAGACCTTATCAAGCAGAATGATCCTGCTTTCTCGGCAGAGGATTTCCTTTCATTCTCAAGATATGTATATGTTACAATTCAGGATGCGTGGAGCAATCGTGATCTTTCGCCTGTTAGAATTTATCTTCACGATAACCTTTACAATCAGACCCAAAAGCAGATTGAGCGCAAGATTGCAAACGGTGTAATAAACAAGATAGAGAATGTAGCGGTAAGCACAGCCTACCTTACAGCATATCGCAGGGATAAGGAATTTGAGTATGTTACAGTTTACCTCAATGCCCGTCTTACAGACTACGAGATAAACGAAAAGACAGGTCAGGTTCTTCGTGGCGATCCAAATGCAAGATACGAACTTAGATATGCACTTCGTTTTGCCCGTAATTCAGGCATTAAGACCACAAGTGCAAATACTCAGACACTCAAGTCGCACAGCTGTCCAAACTGCGGTGCGCCGCTTGAAATGTCAAGCTCAGGCAAGTGTGAATACTGCGGAAGTACAATTACAACAGGTCAGTATTCATGGGTACTCAGCGAATATTCTTCTATTCGTAACGATACTGTTGACCAGGGCATTTATATTGAAAAGGATAACAATGCTCAGAATGACACAAATAATCAGTAATTTTTGAATTGCAAAAATGGGGGACTGGGAGATTTTCTCAGTCCCTTTTAATATGCCTGTTGCCAAAGGAAAATAGCGGATTATTGTTATGAAATAGCATTACAAAGCTAAAAGTACAGCTGATTTTTACATAATGTATCAAATACTTGCATTTTATAAACTTGTGTGTTATATTGTAACTGATTTGTTAATCAATATTTCTAAAGTACAAGGTGATATTATGGATTACAAAATTATTGCACTTGACATTGACGGTACTCTGACAAATTCTCAAAAAGAGATTACACCACGCACTCGATACGCTATTATTGACGCTCAGAAAATGGGCAAAAAAGTTGTAATTGCCTCGGGCAGACATCCTATGGGTATTCAGAGCATTGCAAAGGATTTATTGCTTGACCGGTATGAGGGCTACATTATGGCTTTCAATGGCGGAAAAATTCTTGACTGCACAACAGGACAAACTATTGTAAGCAAAGATTTCCCTAAGGAATATCTTTCTGATATTCTCGGTGTGCTGAAGGAGTCAAATCTTTCTGTCCATACCTATGATGATAAAAAAATTATAACAGGCGGCACTCTCAACGATTACTCCAATGTTGAAAGAGATATTCTTAAAATGGATATGGTTGTTGTTGAAGATTTTGCGGCGAATATTCCTGAAAAAATCAACAAACTTTTACTTTCGGGCGAACCTGCCGAAATTGATAAATATAACGAAATTCTTGCAAAACGCTATGACGGCTTGCTTGATGTGTATAAGAGCGCACCGTACTTCCTTGAGATTATGCCTTTCGGTGTAACAAAGGGTTCTATGTTGCCTATGCTACTTGAAAAACTCAATTTTACAAACGAAGAGATGATTGCTTTTGGCGACAATTACAATGATATAACTATGATTGGTTATGCAGGTCTTGGCGTTGCTATGGGCAATGCAGAGGAAGATGTAAAAAAGATTGCAAATTATGTCTGCGAGTCAAACGATGATGACGGAGTTGCAAAAACACTTGAAAAATATGTTTTGAAAAATAATATATAATTTGTAGTTGTGATATATAAAAACTCTCTGAATTTAATCGGAGAGTTTTTTGTTTTGTCGAAAAATCTGTTTGCTTTTTAAAAAACGGCACTTTGTTCACTTTTTTGTATAAATTACATAAAACAAGGATTAAATGTTTGGAAGCACAGATTTCGAATAATTCTAAATCAGAAAAAAAATCATTGATAACTACTTTATAATTATATATAGATGTTAAATTTTGGTTTTAACGGAAAATGGAGGAAAAGCTATGACAAAGGTAAAAAAACTCATTGCTTTAATGCTCGTTGTCTGCATTGCGGCAACAGTGGGAATTGTGTCGGTTTCGGCTGCTACTGTTGACGATGCTGAGTCAGTTCAGGCTAAATACGACGGTATTAAAGTGCATGTGTATTCTGAGGACGGCGCACCTAACATCTACTATTGGAACAGCCTTCCGCAGAATATCGCAACAGACTACCCGGGTCCTAAAATGACCTCTGAGGGTAACAACAGCTACGGCTACACATTCGACAATGTAACAAAAATCAATATGATGTTTGTTACAAATGGCACTCAGTCTGCTGAAACAACAAGAAACAGCGGTGAGTGGTGGTACAAAAACGGAAGATGGTCTTCTAAGTCTTGGGACGATTTTGACGATTGGAAGAGAACGGATCTTCGTGAAGATTCAATTTACTTTGTAATCACAACTCGTTTCTATGACGGTGACACAGGCAACAATGTTCATTGTTGGGACGACCAGCAGGCTAACAACCCTGATTCAGACCCGGCTTGGAGAGGCGACTTTAAGGGCCTTATCGAAAAGCTTGATTACATCAAGGCTTTAGGCTTCAGTGCAATTTGGATTACTCCTGTTGTATCTAATGCGTCAGGTTATGACTACCATGGCTATCACGCATTTGATTTCTCAACTGTTGATGTTCGTTATGAGAGTGACGATGTTAAGTATCAGGACCTTATCGATGCTGCACATGAAAAAGGTATGAAGATTGTTCAGGACATAGTTATCAATCATACAGGTAACTTTGGTGAGGCTACTCTCGCTCCTATGTTTACAAAAGAGTATAACACACTTAAGGATCTTGAATCTGTTAATTGTATGGTTCCGATTCCTGATTCGGATTTTGCAAAAACATTCCCTGACTATGACAGTCTTGCTCCGGGTTATCAGTATCAGGCAAGACTTAATATAATGAAGGATACTAAGGCTCTTGATTCAGGTTCACATGACACAGAAAATAACTATCATCATTATAAAGACCTTAGCTGGGAAAGCCCAACTGTACAGACAGGACAGATTGCCGGTGACTGCGTTGATGTAAACACAGAAAATCCAAAGGTTGCAGAGTATCTTAACACTGTTTACGGCGATTATATCAATATGGGTGTTGACGCATTCAGAATGGATACCGAAAAGCATATATCAAGACTTACTCTTAACCAGTTCTATTTCCCATCATGGCTTAAGACAGGCGGAGAGAATTTCTATGTATTCGGCGAGGTTTGTACTCGTGTAAGCGAGTTCTGGAACCATAATATCCCTGCAATTTCTGCTCCTTTCTATACTTGGGCAGAAACAGACAGCAAGTATATCAATGCTCTCGGCGATGATCAGCTCGAAAATGTAAACCTTACAAACGAACACTATGCAAGCAATTCAACTACAAGTGATCAGCCAACTTCTGATAATGTTTATCTTGATGGTCTTACATATCATACTCCTGATTACAGTAAGGGCAACGGCACAGGCGTTATTGACTTCCCAATGCATTGGAACTTCTCTACTGCCAGCAATGCATTTACCCGTGCTCTTCAAGAGGATCCGTATTATAATGATTCAACATGGAATGTAACCTATGTTGACTCTCATGACTACGGTCCGGATATGGATACTCGTTATGATGGCGGTACTCAGGCTTGGGCAGAAAACCTTTCACTTCTCTTTACATTCCGTGGAATTCCTTGCTTGTACTATGGTTCAGAGGTTGAATTCCAAAAGGGTTTAAGCATAGATGTTGGTCCAAATGCTCCTCTTTCAACTGTAGGTCGTGCATATTTCGGTGATTACCTTGAGGGTGATGTTTCAGCTACTGATTTTGGTGAATATAGCGCATCGGGAACAGTTGCCGAAACTCTTAATTCTCCGCTTGCTGTTCACCTTAAACAACTGAATATGATTCGTAGGGCAGTACCTGCTCTCCAGAAGGGTCAGTATACAAAGGACAGCAGCTATGTAACTGGTGATATGGCATTTATCCGCCGTTATACAAATTCAAGCGAAGGCGTAGACAGCCTTGCACTTGTAACTATTTCAGGCGGTGCTACATTCAAGAACATTCCTAACGGCAAGTATATTGACGCTGTTACAGGTGATGTTAAGACTGTTACAGATGGCACACTTACAGTAGGCAGTATCGGTAAAGCCAACATGAGATGCTATGTAGCTTGCGGTTCAGGCTTCACAGGCATTGACGGTAAGATTGGTACAAACGGTACATATCTTAAGTAATTAAATAATTATAATTACAACTAAGAGGATGAAGTAAAATTCATCCTCTTTTTGTATATATTTGCAGATAAATGAATATTATTGCTAAAATGTATATAAATATGACATAATCGTAATTATAAATAAGACAGTTTAAAGCATTTTGTATCTTTTCTTTTGCTTTAAAATGTGATATAATGTTTTTTGATGGTAATTATAAATTTACTTAAATTTACTAATATTTATTGTAGGAAGTGATTTTGATGGGCAGTTATTCAGATAACACACCGGCTATCCACGATTTGGCACAAAAGATGATCTCAAATTCGATGATCGATACAAGTCTTTATTCAAAGTATAATGTTAAGAGAGGTCTTCGTGACCTTGATGGTAAGGGTGTATTAACAGGCCTTACAGATATTTCCACAATTCTTCAGAATAAAGAAGTTGACGGCAAGCTTGTTCCTTGTGACGGTGAGCTGTATTATCGTGGATACAACATAAACGATATTATCGGCGGTATTCTTGAGGATGACCGTTTTGGTTTTGAAGAGGTTGTTTATCTTCTCCTTTTTGGCGAAATGCCAAATACCGCACAGCTTAAAGATTTTAAGGAATTGCTTGTAAAATACAGAACTTTACCGCAGAACTTTGTTCGTGATGTTATTCTCAAAGCTCCGAGTGAAGATATGATGAACTCGATTGCCCGCAGTGTACTTACATTGTTCTGTTATGACGATAACCCTAACGATACATCTGTTGATAATGTACTTCGTCAGTGCATTCAGCTTATCTCTGTATTCCCAATGCTTTCCGTTTACGGTTATCATGCATATAACCATTATCTCCGTGACAAAAGCCTTTATATTCACCGTGCAGAGCCTACTATGTCCACAGCTGAGGTTATTTTGTCATTACTTCGTCCTGACAGAAAGTACACTCCGCTTGAGGCTAAGGTTCTTGATATGGCGCTTATTCTCCATATGGAGCATGGCGGCGGTAACAACTCAACATTTACAACTCATGTAGTAACATCTTCAGGTACAGACACCTATTCGGCAACTGCCGCCGCTTTGGCATCTCTTAAAGGCCCTAAGCACGGTGGTGCAAATGTTAAGGTATCCTATATGTTTGAAGATATTAAAGAGCATATAAAAGACTGGAAAGATGACGAGGAGATTGCAGATTATCTCGAAAAAATCCTCGAAAAGCAGACATTCGACAGAATGGGTCTTATTTACGGTATGGGACACGCAGTTTATACAATTTCTGACCCTCGTCAGATAATTCTTAAAGGTGCTGTTCAGAAACTCGCTAAGGCAGAGGGTTACGATGAGGACTTTGAGCTTTATGAGAGAGTCGAAAGACTTGCTCCACAGGTAATCGGTAAAAAGCGTAAGATTTATAAGGGCGTTGCATCCAATGTCGATTTTTACAGCGGTTTGCTTTACAGTATGCTTGACATTCCTTGCGAGCTTTATACACCTATGTTTGCAACAGCCAGAATTGCAGGTTGGAGCGCACATAGACTTGAGGAAATCGTAAATGGCGGTAAGATTATTCGTCCTGCTTATATGAGTATTTCAACTATGAAAGACTATACTCCACTCGAAAAAAGATAAATTATAAAAATATAGCGGGTATCCTGTGTGGATATCCGCTTTTTGTATAGGCTATTGGATATTATGCTTTAGATTGCAAAGTTTAGTTAAATAAACATAAAATTTTGGTCAACCCTTTTTAAAGGGTTGTGGATTTGCCTTTGAAAAGTGGCAAATTAGTAGTTACAGCAGCGTGGTTTTTTCCTTTGTTGCTATCGCATATTTTGCTTTAACCATTATGCTTAAACTGTCAAACGGCAACAGAGAGATGTTAGTCACTCTGTTGCCGTTCTTTTAGTCATCATCATCGTTAGGCCAACCGGATGTAATATGTAACTCTCCTGAATCCATATCCATTGCCATATCATCTCCAATTTTCATCAATAAATCCCCATCGGAATCTATTGCCATATTGTTCGAAATAGTGTTTGCAAAATCTCCGTCTTGGTAATCAAAAAAATGTCTTCTCATAAGTCTATCTCCTTTCTAAGATATCTGCTGTATATTTACATTTAAAGCAAAGCCAATATTACTGTTTGTATTGGATTGTAAATAAGCTTATGTTTTCATTTTTTATACGCAATGAAAATGATACAATCATACTATATTTTTCATCATAGCCTTTTAAACTTTGGAAGTTGCTTTATTAGTGCATTTATTTCTTTATCGTTTACCTCTGTGTCAACAAAAACAGCAATGTCTTCAACATCACAATTGTCGTAACTATTAAAATGCATCGTCTTTACTCCTCCAAGATCATCACAAATATAATATGTAGTATTTCCTGCTTTATTTAGGATTTCTTTGTTGTGTTTTATTCCGAATTTCAACATAGTTATTGCCCTTTGCCGATAGCTGTCTAAGTGATTTAAAGCATATCTCAGGCAATTATTAATTATCGGATTAATTAAATTGTAAGTAATAGAATCAGGTTTCTCTTTGAACTTAAGGTTTTTATGCAAAACATACTTGTATTGTCTTTTTCTAAATATTGAATTAAATAAATCATCATTATCTAAAATGATTTCAAGATATTCGCCTTGGCAAAAAATAGTTCTGTCTGAGCCGTAGTGACCACATGATATAAACATATAATATGAATCGAAAATATCATTGAACAGTTCTGTATCGTTCATACTTGCAACAAGACGAGCAAACTCAACGAAGTTTTCAAAATCAATCCAAGTTGAACCGAGATCATTATCAAAATTAAACAGATTAGTATGTCGTTTAAGAGTAATTCCATATTCATTGTGCAGGTATTTTATACCATTGACGGAATGATATTCAACCATATAATCAAGATAAGTTTTGCCAAATTCGTCCGTTTGTGTAAGAATTGATTTTCCGTCCTTGGCGAGTAAAATATCAAATTCATTTTTATATAGCTCGGGATCATCTAAATATGCATAATATCTATATCCTTTATTAAACGGCACATTATCCTTTTCTACGGGTAATTTATACGCATTTTCGTCTAACAATCTCGCTAATGAAACACCAAATATTTTCTCTAACGGGATAATAAACTGATATTTGAGTGGTCGCTCTCCTCTTAACATTTTTGCAAAATTTGATTTTTCTCTATTTGCAAAATCATACGCATCTTGCCCCTTAATTCCTAACTCGTGGGCAATATCAATCAGTAAATGGCTATACTGCTTTATTCCTTTTAACTTCATATAGTGGTCGATATTTGTTTTCAAAATTTCCATAGGTATCTCCCTCAGTTTTTATTTGGATATATTATAGCACCGGAAAATCGGAAATGGTAGTTGTTTAGGATAACTTTCGTGGTCAGTTTTGACTTGTATAAAATCGACCACAAAAAAACATATCGTCAAATATGACTACTAATAAATCCTGAGGGAATTTTATAGGTTAGCTAAATTCAGGGGAGAACTTCTGATTAAAATTTGCGATAACTAAAAAACTCCTGCATTGCAGGAGTTTTCAGCTTGTCGAAAAAGTCCAGCATTTGCTGGGCTTTTTGCTATTTTTGTGGTATAATAAA